>Ga0163179_10001215_pt1 | contig 18328 bp, 18 predicted proteins | sample AtlANTMetagenome_FD_109643 | JGI IMG/M metagenome (GOLD analysis project Ga0163179, IMG submission 109643) | Marine eukaryotic phytoplankton communities from the Atlantic Ocean - Atlantic ANT 2 Metagenome | ecosystem: Environmental > Aquatic > Marine > Oceanic | place: North Atlantic Ocean... | reverse complement strand
CCCCTTCAAAAATGTCCTCAAACACAATATATTCCCAGTAATGAAAGTCAATTATATCAATATACCATGATGAGTTCTCCGATTGAAATGTCTCATGAACTTTTATTTAAAACTGAACAATTTGATTTAAAAAATCCAAATAAATGTGATTTAAGTAATAAATTATTTAATAATTACACCAGACATGATGTTAAAAGTTTAACGCTTTAATCCATGTATCGCCCTTTTCTCCATTTTCAGCCCAATGAAGTGGTTGGAGATTAGAGAAATGAAAACATTTTTTTTGTTCTTCATGATTGCTCATATTAAACGCAGCACAGGGTTTGATATGGTCAATAACCCACCAATCGTCATCATATGTTAAATCACCTTTACCATAATTATCCCAAGTCATCCAATCTTCCCATTGGGATTGCAAATGAGTTTTTAATTCTTCTATTGAACAACCAAGTAATACAAGAGCGGAACTGGCTTTACTATTTAGCCTTATGGCGTCATTTAAACGCCCCCTAAGACGACATACTAAACGGAAATTTTCATCATTGTTATATCTATTGGTTCGCGATTTATATATTTTTTCTTTATTATTTTGAAAATATACTTTTTTTTGTTGTAAACGTTTAGCTCTATTCTTTTTATAATTAATTTGGTTTCGGCGACAAACTTCTTCTTTTCCAATTCTTTCACGATTTCTTTTTGCTCCTTCTCTTCTTTTAACGATGTGTTTGTTATAGCTTATCTTTTGTTTTTTATTCATAAATTCCTGATTTCCGCGCCGCCACCTGCCTTTTGGGTTACCTTTTTCATCTTTACCATTTTTTCGCCATGTCCAAGGTTGTAATGTGTTGTCTTGGCTACGACTACGGAATATTTTTCCCCGCAAATAAGTTTTATTAAATTCATATTCAGTGAAATCAGATGCTAAAGGATATTGTTTCCATTCTTCTGGAATTTCCATTTATTAAATTAAAAAATCAAGAATCATTTAATTCAATTTTATACCCTTGAAATTTTAAACTAACTGTTGATGAAATTAAAATTATTTCAACAATCTAAAAATTAAAAAGCTTTTTCCTCAATGAAAGCATATCATCGTCAGGAATTAATGTTTTAGAAAAATTTTCAAACGTTTTTTTATCCTTTATCATTTCAATAATAAAATGAATACAATACATACCACATTCTGATGTTTTATATTGGTGTCTTCTTTTATTTTTAATAAAATCAAACTCCATTCCAAGTCGTTGACCTTGCTTAATAACTTTCTTTGCAAAACGATTTATAAATTTGGATATTCTTTCTCCGTAACTATCAAAATAATAGATCCCTTGTCTTTTAATATTAATAAAAAGAGCTACCCAATGAGAACCCTCTTTATCATGTGGATCAGTATTAAAAACGACGCCAATTTTTTTAATTCCTCGTTTTATGTAATTTTCTAAATTAAATTTACATAATTCTTCCCAAACACATTCTCCATACGAAATATGCTTATCATAATCAATCGGCGATGGACCAATAAACTCAAACGAAGTATCTTTTTTTTCAAATTGTTTCATAACCTTTAATATATCTACACTTGTTAGCCATTCATTTGGTTTTTTTTTCCATTCCTGTGGAGCTTTTGGTGCAAACGTAAAATCTGTTAAATCTTTTTTTAAATTATTTTTCATGAAAGATTGTTTCAACCAACACGCTTCTCTTTTACATGTATTTCTCATATAATATTTCAAACTATTCCATATAACTCTTGGATCATTTGTTAAAATTTTTTCATCGGGATGACGTTTATTCCAAGCATCTCTTATTATTATTAATCCTGTATCTGAATAACAGGTATTGTTTTTCCTTTCTTTTGCTGCAGAACATTTATCATATTTCCACTTTGACGCAGTTCTTCTTTTTTTTCTTCCTCCCCTCATGCTTTTTCTTCTTCTTCTTCTTCTTCTTCTTGTCTTCATATTTATTAGATAGATTTTTATCTATTTGTTTATTTTTTAATTTTTCCGTTTTTAAATTAATATCTCTTTTTATTGGGATAAATATTGGTTTTCTTTTTCTTTTTATATTAAACATTTCTGAGATATTATTGGATGTTTGTTTTTTAAAAAATGATTTGTTTGTTTCTTGCAAATTAAAAAAAGACGCGTTATTGTTTTTTTTAACAACAATGTCTTTATAATCTTCCTGTATGATATCCCTTTTATCCATAAATTTAAAATGTTCTATAGATACCTTAGCCCAGGCATGAAAAGCATCATTAATTTTTGTATTAATCTTTCCTCCTAGAAGCATTTTTCTCGTTAATTCAAAAATCCTTTTTTTATAAAAATCAAGGTCTTCATTGCTAACACAATATAATAATTCTTTTTTATTTTCAGGAACTTTTATTGTATAACACGGATTTGTTAAATATTCTAAATCTATTTTATTTGTTGAAACATCCATGTACTTTTGCAATCTAAAAATTTTAGGTTTTTTACATCTTCTCATATTTTCTCTCTTTAATGGATTTTCAATTCTCAGATGAGTACTTCTTTCTAATGTCTTAAAATAGGACCTTTGTTAATTAGTACTCATCTGAGAATTGAAAATCCATTAAAGAGAGAAAAATCAGATACTAAAAAAACTTAAACATTTTCTTACATTTTTTTAAAAAAATGTTTACGAGCCAAGCGAATAAAGAATTAATTTGGGGACTTTTAAATGAACAAGCAACAATTCCTATACCTATTGAATGGAAAAATTTTTTTGAATCACAAATAAAAAATATTAATAATAATAAGCATCAATACAAAAATATGGTTGAAATGAATAAACATCTTATAGCAATTTGTATGGCTAATTTGGAAAATATACAAAAACCTGACCCTAAAGAAACCTTTTCTAGGAATTTAAAACTAAAACAAGAAGAATTAAAAGAATTACAAAATGGTCCCACCCCCCCTCAAATAGATTTTAGTGATACGTCCAATAAAGCTTTTGGCGACTTAAATCAAATTATGGATAGAACAATGGCAAAAAGACATACTGATTTGAGAAATATAACAAAAAATTATGATAATCAAGATGTAAAACAATGGCTTAATTTAAGTTCAAATGGGGCACCAAAATTAAAAATAGATAATGAAGTAAACATTCAAAAAGAAATAGTTGCTATCGCAAAAAAAAAAGTTAAATTCAATTTGGGTTCTGATATATACGTTAAATTAAACTATATTGAAAATGATACCAATAAAAGCATGGTCTTCAAATTAGATTCTAATTTTCGTTTGGTTACATCAGGAACTTTGGGAGTTTCCACCAATATTGTCTTGCAAGACGCCGAGCTCTTCACAAAAGGTTTTTAATAGAGAACATTTTGAACATCTCCAATCATAAGAATTATTTTCTACACTAGATGAACCTTCATCCCTCCATTCGTGTTTGCAATATTTTGCCAATATAGGTCTTAGATATAATTGTGATTGTTCTTCGTGATTTATCATATTTTTTAAGCATTTAATTCTTTCGTCACTTTTCTTTTTAATTTCTAATAAATTTTCTATTTCTTCGTTTGAAAAAAAAGTCATTTTGATATTATTATTTAATAAAAGATTTTTCAATTTTTTATTAAAGAAATTCAATACCCTTTGGTTTTTTATTTTCACCAAAAATTAAATGTCCAACCAATAATGGTTTTCCCAATTTATAACTTTCTAAATCATAAATTTCATGTTTTATATCATTTGGATCATCCGCATTTTTGCGATAAGCATATTGTGTACCCTTCCATTTTAATGACTTTGCCTTCCATTTCTTTTTTCGTTGATTTAATTGCGCCGTTTTGTCACTTTCCGTTTCCGAAATGGATGGATGATAAGAAAATAAATCGGGATCGGAACCACCAATAGAAAAACAAGTTAATTTTTCTTTACCCCCCACCTTCGCATATAATAAACAATCCATAGAAGATTCCTTTATACATTTTAATAATTGTTTATTAATATTTTCTTTTATCGTTGATATCTCATATAAAGTTTCATCACTTGTTAATGGTGTTTTTTTATCAATCTTACTTACATCATGCAATTTTAATTCAATAGAAAGCTTATCTTCTTTTTTAAATTTTTCTGAAAATGTCATCAAATAAATATATACTTTTACATTTCGTTCATCCTCGGGCAAATTATTATGACTACAAATTCGTCTTGCTCTACCAATAACTTGTTCTGTTCTAACAGGATGCCAATAGGGTTCTGTAATATGAACATGTCTAACATTTTGTAAAGATATACCTTCTGCGCCCGCCGCCGTAATCATGAAAATTTTTATAATCTCACCATGGAAATTATTCGTTCCGTTTTTTGAAAGTTCTTCTACAATGTTGGAAGGAACCTTATTCCATTCGCTGTTGAAAATATTTCTTATGATTTCTTTTTCATCTGAGGTTTCTGTTCCTGTATATAGAACAAAGGACGGCTTTCCCAAATGTTCGGGATTTGCAATATTCCAAACATGCCCATTATTTTCTAATTTAAATTCAAAAAAACCATTTTCTTCAAAAATTAATTTTAATATTCCAATTCCTTCTAGCGTACGAAATTGTGAATAAATGAGATGAGATCCAACATTATTTATATCTAAAATATTTTCAAGCATTCTTAAAAATTTTGGACTATATGTTTTTAATCCATCCTTTGACAAAAAACTACCTGCATTCTTTCGCAATGATGATAATGCACGAGAAATTCTTGCGCTATAACTTCTATCTACTTTTTCTCTCTCTATTTCATCTGCCTCATATTTACCATCTATATCTTCTAATTTATCACTAACCGAAGCATTATCTAATAAATCTTCATCTACACCATCTTCCATAGCTTTCATAGGCAAAGGTCGTGTAACCTCTCTTGGAAAAACAAAATTACAAAATAAGCGTGAAAAAATTCTATACGTAGATCCTGTATCTTTATAAATTCCATCTGTTACATTTCTTTGCATCTTTTTCTTCTTTGCCGACTTTTTTGCTTGATCTCTTTCACTTTGTCTTGCTTCCTCATAAACCCCCAATTGATAAAGACTCATTTCACATTTCTCAATAATTAAATCTGTCTCCGGATTAAAATCCGGTAATAATTTTTCACTTGCACTTCTATAATAAGATGTTAAACCCAAGATTCTTCGTTTAAATAAATTTTCATTTTTTATTTTTCCTCCCGAATCTATGAAACGAGCCTTAAAACTATCCAATTTATCGGGCAAAGCAGAATAATATTCTACCGTTGGCTTTCTAATTGCTATATTGTGTTTTTTAAGAATTTGTGCAACTTTTATTAATAGAGATTTATCATTTATATTTCCTTGTTCATCCAAACTTATACCCTCATATTTACCGCCACGCGTTGCGACAAAACCAAATGGATTTCTTGTTATTAATAAAATTTTTGTTGAAACATTGTATTGAATAAAATCAACCAAATTTAAACCTTCTGTATGAAAAAGGTTATTGAAGAATTTTTGATCAATCTTTTTTTTGGTTTTTACGTCTAATAATAATTTAAATGTTTTTATATTTCCTCTTAACATATTAAACATTATTCCCAATTCATTTGGATAATTAATAATAGGAGTCCCCGTTAAAAAAACTATTCTACATTTTTCTGCTCTTTTTAAATAATCATATAATTTTAAAGATAATGATGTTTTTCTATTTATTTTATTAACTATTCTACTTACAAAATTATGCGCCTCATCTATTATAACTACCCTATTTGAAAAAGGATTTTTCTTTGGATTATTACCTGTAAGAGCCCTTAAATGTTGTTCTCTAAGACCATTGTAATTTATAAATTGGTATTTGGATTGAATCATTCTGTTAATCTGATTATCTAAACTTAACTTTTGTTCATGAGAAAATTCTGAATAATTTGATGGTTTGCGAATATCTACAAACCAAGCACCACCCTGTTTTCTAATAAAACTTGTTGGCAAAGATATCGCACGGGAAATAGCTCCTTCCAATGGACTTTCCGCCTTTATTGGAATAAATTCCCAAAATTGATTGAAACGATATAAGGAATCACCACATTTTTTTAATTCTTCTATATAATTTCTTTTTAAAGACGCGGGTGTCATTATAATAATCCTCTTTGAACTTTTTAAACCTTCTGCAATGGCGATTGAGGAACATGTTTTTCCTGATCCAAGACCATGATATAATAATAAACCACGATAGGGAGTATAATTATTTATATAATCTCTTACAATTTTTTGATGGGTTAAAAGAGAAAAATCTTTAACACCCTTATCGCAAGAAACTGTTGTTTTATCTTTTAAAATATCCGCTCGATACGATCCAAAATGAGAATTTATAAAATTAATAAAATATTCGCGATTATTCATAAAATAAGACGATGATCGTATCAATACTTTCGGACGTCTTTCAGGCAAACGAACCTCCAAAGCTTTATCTTCTATTTCTATTATATCTTCATCTATTTCATTTGACGTATCTGTAATGGTTCCTTTAAAAATAGTTTTTCCTAATTTTATTTTTCCACTCTTTATTTTTTCCTTCTTTTTCCATGGAATTTTTACCGGTGGTGAAATAATTTCTTTGCGTGGAACCGATGGAACAACACTTTTTTTTGATAAACGGGATTTAAAATCCTTTCTATTATAACCACTGTCTCTTTTATCAATTATTTGAATTTTTAAAGGAAGTCTTATCTTTACTCCTTTATGTTTTTTGGGAATTGGCTTTTTTTTTAAATTAGCTAAAACATTTCCATCCATATATAAAGATTATATAGATTAAAACTTAATTAACAAAACTTGTCTAAAGCAATCTTACATGCGGATTGTTCTGCTTTCTTTTTGATTTTATGTTTGCTATCTCCGAAGAAAATAAATATCTTTTGATGTATATCATAATATGATTTTATGTTCTCCAAAGAACCAAAATCCTCATAACTATTTGAATCTTCATGAGATAAATTATGATGCAATTGTCCCATACATAAATAAACTCCCATATGATATCCCTCCTCACTCTCTTCACTTATTTCTTTATATACAGGTGTTGTCTTAAAAATCTTTTGAATTTTTACTTGAAGTATATTTTTATAATTATCATCTGTTTGCAATAATTCCATCCAATTAACGTGTTCTTCAAAAACTCTTTCAACAAAAATTTGTGCCATTTGAAAACCCGGACCTGTGACAAAAAGACTATTAAACCATTTATCTTTATCATAAATTTGAATTTTGTTGAAATCTAAAAATAAAGCGCCAAGAAAAGCTTCAAACAAACATCCCAATTTTTTTAAATTTGTTCTTGTTTTCTTTTCTTCCGCATTTTTTGATATAATATACCATTTGTTCAATCCCATCTCATATGCTAATTTTCCAATTGATTCATTCTTAACCAACGCGATCTTCTTTTCTGTCATAAAACCCTCATTCTCCTTGGGAAATCTTCTATACAAATAATATTTTGTTATCAATTCCAAAACACCATCCCCGAGAAATTCTAATCTTTCATTGGATTTTGTTGAAAGGGGCAAACAATCATCCGGTTTTTCTTCTATAATTATATTATTTTCCATATTCTCTAAATGCGGACGTTTGACATATGATTTATGAATAAATGCTCGTCTATATAATTGAAAATTAAAAATTTTCGTATTTATTCCATATTTTTTTAATATAAATTCAATATCCTTCTTCGTTATCTCCTTATTTAAAGAATTATACGGGTTAAAAACTAAATCCTCGTTTTCTCTTTGTATATCATCATCATGTTGAATAAGTTTCTCCATTATTTTAATACTATTACTATATTTAATATCATTTAAATATATCAATTTATTTTTGATAATGATTATCAAAGTTGATTGTCGTGAAAAAAAACTATTGAAATGCATGGAAGAATATGAAATAAAAGACATAACGGTTGAAAAAAAGCCTTTGGAACTGGGAGATATTATTATATGTGATGACCAAAATAACGAATGCATTATTATAGAGCGGAAAACTCTTAGAGATTTAGGTTCCAGTATATTGGATGGAAGATATCTAGAACAATCTTTTCGGTTGAAAGAATGTTCATGTCCAAATATATATTATTTTATTGAGGGGGATATTGAAACATTTAAAGAAAGTCACGGAATTACAAAAAAAATGTTGCGTTCGGCCATATTTAGTTTAAGTTTTTATAAGGGATTTTCGGTACTAAGAACCAATAATGTCAAAGAAAGTGCCGAATTTATATTTTGCGCGTGTAAAAAATTAATGAACGGGGAAAAAGTTACAAAAAATTATGCCGATGTTGTCAAAAGAAGCAAGAAAAGCAATATAACAAAAGATAATATTGGTGAAATTATGCTTTCACAAATACCTAAGATAAGTTCGGCAACTGCCAAAGTTTTAATGAATGAATATAAAACATTTCCACAACTTATTGCTGCAATTTCTGAAAACGACGAAACGTTAAAAAATCTTAAAATTATCAATAAAAAGGGAAAAGCAAGAAAAGTGAATAAAACAGCGATTCAAAATTTAATTCAATTCTTATCTTGATAGTGCTCTCCATTTTTTGAGTTGAATATAATCTGCACCTGATGTTTTTAGTGTCACCGGTTTTCTTCGGATGACTACATCTTTTTTATAACTACCAGCCGATAATTTTCCTTTTGTTGCTTGAAAACCACCAGTATTCATGAATCTTAATTGTGATCTCAATCTTGATCTATTTGAAGAAAATACAGCATTTCTTCCCATTTTTTGTGTTTTCACATTTTTAAATAATTCGGGAATATGACGAATACTTATCCAATTATATGTTTGCCATGCATAAGTAGTTGGCGTTACGGGTATGCCCTGTTCAGTGTTTACGAGAGATCCTCTAAACATGTCCGCCATATTGGTCACCTGAGAAGTATCCCACGCCCTCAGGTTCTGATTAAACGCCGCTGCGTCCCTGAACATGCGAGCCATCAAGGTGACATTGCCCGTATCCCATCCGCCGATGTCCTGATTAAACGCCTCCGCCTCCCGGAACATGGAAGTCATATTGGTGACATCGCCCGTATCCCATCTACCGATGTCCTGATTAAACTGACGCGTTTTATAGAACATGCCCTCCATATTGATGGCGATGCCCGTATCCCATCCGCCGATGTCCCATCCGCCGATGTCCTGGTTAAACGCCGCTGCTTGCCCGAACATGCCACCCATGTCTGTAACCTTTGATACATCCCATCCACCGATGTCCTGATTAAACTGATCCGCTAAATAGAACATGCCACGCATACTAGTTACCGAAGATGTATCCCACTTACCGATATCATCGTTGAATTTCGTACCGTACCTGCTGTAAAATAAAAACGACATATCATTAACATTAGATGTATCCCATTCATTGATATCACCATATGTCCCAGTACCCTGCCCGGCGGGGACCGACATGGAGGAGTTGATGGTACCTCCAATCCAACCATCCACAGCAGCTTTCAATTCGGACCTATCATTCGGACTAAAACCCATTATATATATTATCAACTTTTTAAAAAAAGCTTTTTTTTTAAAAGTTGAATTTCCGTGTTTTTTTGCGCCTTCTTCTTCGTGTTCTTCTTCGAGTTCTTCTTCGCGTTCTTCTTTTTTTGCGCCGCCTTTTTCTCGTTCTTCTAAATTACTTTTATTGATACCATTTATAACTAGCTTTCTGCATGTATTTTAGAGGATTCTGTACGTTATCTACCGATGCAGTAAGTTCAAACGGATACATTTTATCTGTACCTAATGACCCTCCATCATTAATTTTATACCACTCATTATTGTAGGTTCCCATGGTCTGATGTGCCCAGAGACTGTGCCACCCCCCCACATCCCGCTGCCTCTGGTCCTCCGCATTTTTCACTATCACATTGATCCAGAACGGCACCTCACCCGCGGGTACGATCTTTGTTGGGAAAAGTGTATTATTTAATATTTCTGCCTTCACATACCCCTCGTTATTTTTTTTATCTTTAAAATTAATCTCAAATGTAAGATCTTGAATCTCTACAGAAGTAGTATAGCTTGCTCTCCAATATTTATCAGAAACCTCTACTACCTCGTTTTGATTATCGTTGGCGATATTGTTTCCTTCTATTTTAACGGTAAGGTCCTTCATTGTGTTATTACAATTAATATCAAAAGTAAGTGCTTTCATCGCCCTTACAAATACAGAAGGGCTGATATCCATTTTTGAACGCATACTCACAACATTTAAAATGCATCCCGTGCCCGGAAATTTATCCCAGTCCTCGCCGTAAGAGCTCCACAGCGCATCAGCGAGATTCCAATTATCATTTTTCGTTGGAAAAATTTTATTGATAAACCATCTTCGTCTGGTCTGTATCTGTAGGCGCGCCAGCGCTTCCCTGTAGTTATGCCACGCCGTGCGGGTAATCCTGTATTCCCGGTCACCGTTCGTGTAGAGGTAGGTGTCAGGGTCATTGTCCGAAACAATTCTCCACTCCTCGCCAAGATTTAAGCTGCTGACGTCTCCTTTTTCAGCCCACACCGCACCAGAGGCGGCGGCGAACGACGCATCCACAACGTTAGTTGCTAACGCCGTGTTTTCTAACATATATCTGAACCCCGAGGAGCCCGACCTTACCTTAGTGATATCCCACTTATAAATGTCACCACTAAAATTAATCGCATTTTGAAACATTCCATACATCTCAGTTACCGAAGATGTATCCCATCTACTAATGTCCCCATTAAAAATTTCCGCTCCTTTAAACATATTTTTCATGTTAGTTACACCAGAAGTATCCCACCTACTAATGTCCCCATTAAAAGCTTTCGCCCCGGAAAACATGTCTCTCATGCTACCTACACTAGAAGTATCCCACCTACTAATGTCCCCATTAAAAGCTTTCGCATCGCAAAACATAAAGCTTGCCTTCTCCACCTTAGAAGTATCCCACCTACTAATGTCCCCATTAAAAGAATGGGCTCCATAAAACATTTCTTCCATGTCAGTTACACTAGAAGTATCCCACCTACTAATGTCCCCATTAAAAGACTCGGCCCCACGAAACATATCCCCCATCCTCGTCACCTTAGAAGTATCCCACCTACTAATGTCCCCATTAAAAGAATGGGCTCCATTAAACATTCCTTCCACCCTCTCTATCGTGGAAGTATCCCAATTACTAATGTTCCCATTAAAAGCTACGCAGTCTTTAAACAAATCGATTATATTTTTCACCCCCACAATATTCCAACTAAGATCCTGATTAAAAACATGGCATCCCCAAAACATACCCTGTATTTTTCCACATTTCGACAAATCCCAATTACTAATGTTTCCATTAAATTTTCTACAGTCCCGAAACATTGCCGTCATCTCCGGCCCACCCGAAAAATCCCAGCCATTAAGATCTTGATTGAATTCGGTGCAACCTTGAAACGCCTGTCTTAAGCCCTCGAATCTTGTAAGTTTAGAAGTATTCCACGCAGTGTATGTTTCATCATTTACAGTAACTTCTTTGGTGTTAATATTTATATCGAATTTTCTACAATCATTAAAGCACATATACAACCACTCAAGACTAGAAGTATTCCAATTACTAATGTCTCCATTAAAAACTTCGCACCTTTTGAACATGTTGTCCATTCTATATACCTTTTTTGTATCCCATGCAGTGTATGTTTTACCATTTACAATAACTTGTTTGGTGTTCAAATCTTGATTAAAAGCCTTGCAGTCATTAAACATACCACTAAAAAGGGTCGCGGAAGATGTATTCCAATTATCGATAGGTTTATTAAAAACCTCGCACTCATAAAACATCTCCTTCATATTATTTACCAAAGATGTATCCCATGCAGTGTATGTTTCACCATTTACAGTAACTTCTTTTGTGTTCAAATCTTGATTAAGAGCCTTGCATTTATAAAACATTCGATACATATTAGTTACCGAAGATGTATCCCAATTACCGATATCATCGTTGAATTCTTCTTGCCCACTAAATAACGATGACATATCGGTAATGTTTGATACATCCCAATTATTGATATGACCATACCGACCATCACCCTTACCATTTGGGACGTCTGTAGTTTCACCAATGGTTCCATCAATCCACCCATTCACAGCGTTTTGCAAGTCATTTTTATTATCAGGGGTAAAAACCATTATATTATATAAATATTTTATTTTCTTCTTTTTTTGCGTCTTTTACGAGTTTTTCCTCGCCTTCTTTTTTTTCGTCTTTTTCTTGTTGGTCTTCTAAATCTGCGCCGCTTTTTTCTACTTTTTTTCTTTGTTGGAAAATTATCTCTGATAAATTGTAATATTGAATGTTCTTCTCTCGGACCATGGTATTCTTTTACTTTTTTACGATTTTTTATGACAGCCAATGTAGGGAATCCCAAAATATTTAAATCATTATGCATTAATCTTCCAATTTCACTGGTTGAATCACTATCTATCTCCGCTAAAACGACATTTGTATGAACCTTTGGTTTCATTCTTTCCCATTTTGGACGCAGTTCTTCACAATGACCACAACCATCCATATGAAACATTGCAAAACATGGTTTGTTACGTTGGATAATTTCCCTATGAAAACGACCAAGTCCATTTCTTTTTTCTACCTTAATAATCATATATAATACTTTTAGAAAAAAGTTTTAGTATTATATATATAATGAAGACAGCTGTTATTGCATTGGCATTTTTCGTTGGGTTCTTATTTTGTTTAAAATATAGACATAGAGACCTAGTTGAAGGTTTTGAAAAGGACATTTATTATCCTGAAAAGGACGAAGAAAATACAAATTGTCCAAATCTTTTGGTAAAAAGAGGAAAGGAAATATTTTTATTAAATAAAAGAAAAGCTATTATTCCCGGTGTAAATCCAATTCGTTTTGATAATTTAGAACAATACGCGGAATATTTAAAATGGCAAAGAAGGGTTGGGATTAAATGTCCTGTATTATTTTTTGAAGAAGCTTATAACGCTCAAAATAAAAAAATATGGCGTTTTGCCGACGATCCATTTGACACTAAAGGGGGGTTGCAGCCTAAGGACGTAATGGGAGGAATGGGCGACAGTCAAATTGGAAAATTATTAGATGCTGCCATAGATACAAATCCACCATATAATAAAGGAGGATATGCCGGCTTTGACCCCGAAAATCAGAATATTGGAAAATTCACACCTTTAGACAAAATATATCACTCGCCTGATGAATTTAGCAATAATCCAATGGATACAAATTGGGGTGGAAGTGGTATACCTACCGGTGGAGATACCGTCAATAGAATACTTTCACCCGATGAATATAGCAAAAATTCTATGGATCAGAATTGGGATGGAAGAATCAGAAGCGGTAATGAAGGTGTTAAAAGTACATATGGAACGCGTGGAAATCAAAAATGGGTTTCATACCAATATTAGAGCCATCCACTTTTTTTTTCTAAATTTACTCTATCAATTGCATCACCTATGTGTTTGAAAGCTTTTAATTGATGTCCTATTGTTACCAATTTGTGAGGTTTACAGTCTCGGCAAGAAGCTTCGTTTAAAAGCAATAATTCTTCTAATACAATATTATCTTTAAAATCTTCCAATTGTTCTCTTAATTTACCGGTATCTTGTGGCAATTGCAACATTTTATTCAATAAATTTTTGCTATTTTCCAATCTTTGCATAATTTTATCGTGGTCTAATCCAACACGGCCGCCATCTTTTCCACCCTTAATTCTATCCGCAACTTCGTCACCATCATCTGCATTTACCATTCCTTCCACAAATTTATAATTAAAAGAAATTGTTTTACAAATTAAATAAATTATAAAACAGACAAAAACCGCAAAGCCAAGAAATTTAAAAAAATCTGTTCCACCTCCTAATAGTTGATCGATGATTTCCATTTATATTATAGTTTTAGAAAAACTATTTCTAAAACTATCCTATATGAGAGAGTTTCTTGCCAATATGATCTATTATCTTCATTTGATTGTATTTGTACCTGTTTTATTAACATTTTTTTATAAAAGTGGACCTTGGTTAAAATATAATTTAATTTTTATTCCTCTTATTCTTATGGATTGGCACGATCAAGATGATCAATGCGCATTAACAAGCATTGAAGCCAAATTGAGAGGAACTTGGAAACCCGGCGGTGCTGAATCCAATGAAGACGCCCCTGCGTTTTTCCAACCCCTTCTAAACAAACTTCTCAAACCATTTAATGTACAAGTTGACCGAAATCTCGCTGGAAAAATTAATATGATGATGTTTTTGTTTGCGTTTTTTGTAAGTTTTATACGATTTATGCGTTTTAAAAAATATTCACTTATGCCTGAAAGTTTTATTGGACAACAATATATAAAATTTTTATACCTATTTACTTTTCTATATGTCATTAATATCTTTTACAAAGGAGGTTAGTTCTTTTAATTATTCAATCGCTGTCGGGAACTGCAATTATTTCGGCACGAGCACGATTTTTTGCAGATTGTTTGGCAAGTTTTGCTTTGACTAGGATCTTTCGTTTGGAAATCCTTGTTGCGCCTCGTTCCATCTTGGCAGCTTCCGCCAACTTTTTTTTCGCCGCCCGTTCAGCGTCTTTCCATTCTTTTGTTTTAAGTTTTTGAACTGCCCGTTGACTTTCACGCTTTGCTTTTTTTTCTGCTTTAATACGTTTTTTTTCGGAAGCCTTTTTATTAGCAATAAGTGCTTTGAGTTCAGTGCTATTTAAATTTGGATCAAATGATTCGCATAATGATATAATTTTTTCCTGAAGTTTTGCACAAAGTTTCTTTTCTTTAGCTGCTTCACGTTCCGCCTTTTTAGCCGCCTTGATCTTTGCCCTCTCCTCTGCTTTGGCAGCTTTGGCAGCTTCCTTCTCGGCAAGCTTCTTCGCCTTGGCAACTTCCTTCTCGGCAAGCTTCTTCGCCTTGGCAGCTTCCTTCTCGGCAAGCTTCTTCGCCTTGGAAGCTTCCTTCTCGGCGAGTTTGGTAATTTTAATCCTATTTTTTGCCGCCTTCATACATTCTTTCATTATCAATTTCCAAAGATTATTATTTCTTCCACATGGACAAGCGTGTTTTTTTTTGTGTTCACATTTGATGTGTGGTTTTCTGTTTTTTGGTTCTTCAATTTTAAGACACTCTAGTGCCTCGCTTGCATTAAATCCATATTTAACCGAAAGAAATGCAACGACTTCCTGAATTGATTGGACTACCGTAGACATGGTTATTTTTATATGAATTGGGTAAACGGTTTCAATTTTTTTAACAATTTAAATTTTTTGTAAAAATTTTTATATTTTTTTCTTTTATAATGAATGTAAATGAAATTAAACTTGTTGTGAAGAAAGCATTGCTTTCAGAAAATTTTTTGATAAAAATGGCCGCTTTGGTAATTCTTTTGTTATTATTGAAGCGTGCCATAATTGGTTATAATGATATAATGGAATTTAATACTGGCGTAGAAGTTTTTTCCGCCAAAGGCTTGTTAGAATATATGAACAATAATTTAAGAAAAAAAACTTCTGAATATGAGGGTAGATTGCTCAATGTTTCTCGCGATGAAATCACATTGTTTGGAAATCAAGGGCAAGCAAAATTTGAAATTACCGGCCAAATAGAGGCGGGGGGCGTATTAACTATTTCTATGAACAGCGGCGATCCTGACGGGAATGGACAAGGATACAATTATAGTTGGAAAACATCAGATAATGGTTTAAATTGGACCGGAGACGAAACGGGGACTCAATACACTATTAATAATAATGATAAATTAATCAAAATTGATATTGATTATACCGACAATGAAGGACATGAGGAATCTTTATCTTTAATTTTAATAAATCTTTTTGATTGGAAAAACGCAAATAATGACATATATGAAAATATAGATTGGTTAAGAGTTGACTACAATTCTCTTGATGATAATACTAAGAAAAATATTGATTGGGAACGATGTTGTATAGATGAAAGCGATAGCGCGTTGACCACATCATTTAATTCAAGCATTGAGAACAACCAGACCGGAAATATTTCCTTCGCCACTACACACAATCATACCGCAACCTTTGATCATGATATTGGGAAAACCTTGGGGGCGGGGATAAGTACGTCCACAAATATGGGTGTGAACGCCGACGCGAACAGCACCCCCGATTACAATGTTTATGCGAATGCTAATTTGGAGATAAACGAAATGACCTTGAAACAGGTTACAAGTAAAGATAGCATTTTGGGTACAGCAAAATTATCAGAATCTATAGTGAATGATACCGAGTCAGGTCCCATCAGTAATATAACCAACAGCCAAACCATAACAGGTTTCGGCAACAGCGTCACTGTAAAACCAAATGAGGAGAGCAAATTCGAGGTGAAGATTTTGCAAGACGAGGGCGGTGCGGTTGTTTCGGACGTGCCCAACGCCGATGGCTCGGCACACGCAAACATCTCGTCCAAGACCACTATAGAAACCACCAGCACGGATACGGCGAGGGCCACCATGTCCACCTATGGTCCGCGTGATACAGGAAAGGGTATTTATGTGATTAAGCGGGTTGGTTCAGAATTGGAAGTTGTTGAGGTTGTTGATGATCCTGATATACCTATCACAAACGGGCCATACTATCAATGGCAATCATCAGTGGATGAGGTAAATTGGGAAAACGTTGGAAATAACTTAACTTATACAATAACCGACGAAAACAAAGCCATTAGATGTATTATTACATATAATGATAAATATTTTGTTACAAACATAATTACAAAAAATACAAAAAACCTCAACTAAACAACACTAGATAGGTGTGATACAGATATAATGTTAAAAAACGGCTTTCGCCGAAAGTTTTTTAAATTTTTAGAATTTTTTTCCACGCCTCTGACGAGCACTTTGCCGAAGTGCTTTTCGCCCATCTGCGCTAATCACAACATTGTAGTTTGTAGTTTCACGCCATTTCCTTTTTAGTTTTTGCAACTCGCCCGAAGTGGTCATTTCGCGGAGCGCTTGGTTTATTTTTCCCCAGTTTTTAGGATTAGGTTGAAGATATTTTTTTATATCGGGGAGAGAAGTCCATTCCCCATTTTTACTCTTAATTGCCTCCATTACCTTGGTCTCCCATTTTGGCGGCATTCTGTTGGCTTTTTTAGCGGTTGTAACTTTGCGCGTGGCTCTCTTCTTCTCCATGGGTGGAACCGGGTTATTTGGGCAAGCCGCCGCACAGGGGCGACCACGATGGCCACACTGATGCGGGAATTGGCAGCCCAATTCAAGCTGCGCCTCGTCGTCGGAATCCGGCAGCGGTGTGCGGCACGCGACGGCGAAACGCGACTCACTATGCAGGTAGAACATCAGCGGCTCTTGGAAAGGGGCGCGTGCCATGCGGGCGCGGCGTCGCTGCTCGCGTTCCTCACTCCGAGCCGTGACCGTGGGCGCGAGTGGGTGGGTATCATCGCGGTGGATTTCTTCCGTCTGAATGCGTGTGATTTGTGATATCATGGTTTGTAACGGTTTGTGTGCCGGAATTAAAAACAGAAAGGGAAGTTCAATTTTTTGGGGGCGGCGCTTTTGAAAATCAAATAAAAAAAAAACGACACAAGCCGTTTTTTTTTGGTTTTTCGTTTTTTTTATTTTTTTTGTATTTTCAGTTTTTAATTAGCGCTGCTGGGTAAGGCGGGGGTGACCGAAGTGATCCGTAACGGTGTTCAGGAAGCGTTCTTCGGCGCGCGCGTTACCGCCGCGTTCCTGAATATTGTGGATGCCGCGAATGAGCGCGCCGTAGTCAATATGATCATCCGGAGTATGCCAGCGGTTATACTCTTCGCTCATCTTATACTCGGCGTCTAGCTCGGCAGCCCACGCCTCCGCTTCAACGGTCGTGAGTGGGCATGAGGGGTATGGGCGCTCAGCTTCGCGAGCGACTATAGCATCCATTGTGGCACGCAGGCGGCGTTGCCCGGCCGTTTGGAGCGCGGCACTACCGGACTCGCGGACGGCGACGTGCGTCTCCGCCACGAATGTGGAGTCCTGTGGGTCAGCTTCCTTGAAGGGCGCACCATCTGCCACCACGAACCCCTCGTCGGCGCTGTAACCACACAGGCCCGCTTCAAATTGGAAGCGCCGAGTGCCGATGTTGGTGATCTGAGCATTGGAGAATGTAGTCATGGTAGTTATGTGTTTATTTGTATAAAAAACAGAAAATGATTTCAATTTTTTTTCTATTTTTAAAACCGGATTACCGGTCACTTAAAACGTCTAGCTTAAACGGCTAACCTGCTTAACGGCTAACCTGCTTAACGGCTAACCCACTG
>Ga0163179_10001214_pt1 | contig 18336 bp, 11 predicted proteins | sample AtlANTMetagenome_FD_109643 | JGI IMG/M metagenome (GOLD analysis project Ga0163179, IMG submission 109643) | Marine eukaryotic phytoplankton communities from the Atlantic Ocean - Atlantic ANT 2 Metagenome | ecosystem: Environmental > Aquatic > Marine > Oceanic | place: North Atlantic Ocean... | reverse complement strand
GAAATAGCTGGTATCAAGATTTACAAGTCAATGAACATTCCTTTCCTTGGCAAGTATGGTACAGCTTTTGGTGGAACAACAGGTAAAACTTCTCCATCAAACATGGGATCACACATTGGTCCTTCATTGGAAAACGCATCAGGTGCGTCTACTGGAATCAACAATGACTATGGTACTGCTACAGAAATGACAGCCAAGTCATGTGGTTTGATCTTCCAGAAAGAAGCTGCCGGTGTTGTAGAAGCTATAGGTCCTCAAGTCCAAGTGACTTCAGGGGATGTCTCCGTGGTATACCAAGGTGATGTCATTCTGGGACGCATGGCTATGGGGGCAGATTACTTAAATCCTGCTGCCGCAGTAGAACTATATGTTGGTGCTTCAGCTCCTTCTGCATTCTAATTTATACATTTTATACGGGACCTTCGGGTCCCTTTTTTTTTCTCTATGACTACTCAAATAGCAACCGATACAGAACTATCCGCAGTTAATTCTATCTTGGGTAGCATTGGTCAATCACCAATCACTACTCTTAACTTTCAAAATCCAGAAATATCTTTTATATACAACATTCTTTCTGAAGTAACTAAAGATGTTTTAAATGAAGGTTGGCATTTTAATACTGAAGAACACATCAAAGTAACCCCAGATAATTCAGGACACATAACAATCCCTAGCAGCTATTTACGCTATGACCTTAACGATGGTCAGGCTGATAGAAATATGGATTTAGTTAAGAGAGATGGAAAGTTATATGACAAAGTAAATCACACGAATGTCTTTGACCATGATATGGAATTAGATGTTGTTTATCTTTATTCTTTTACAGATATACCATCAGTATTTCAAAGATATATAATCGCCCGTGCTTCAACCAGAGCAGCTACACAACTGGTTAACAATCCTCAATTAGTAAAACTATTACAAAGTCAAGAAGGTTTATCTCGTGCTTCTTTAATGGAATACGAATGCAATCAGGGAGATCCATCTTTCTTTGGTTGGCCGAAGAATAGTACTTACAGAGCTTATCAACCTTATAAATCATTAATTAGATAATGGGAAGTGTTACACAACTTATACCAACATTAACTGGGGGCATCTCACAACAACCAGATGAACTCAAACTTCCAGGACAGGTTAATGTTGCAGACAATGTATTACCTGATGTAACACATGGTTTGATGAAACGTCCTGCTGGTAAATACGTAACATCATTAAGTGATGGTACAAATAATTCACAAACAAATGGAAAATGGTTTCATTATTACAGAGATGAAGCTGAACAATATATAGGACAAGTTAGTAGAACAGGTGATATCAATATGTGGAAGTGTAGTGACGGTTCAGAAATGAATGTCACTGGCTCTACATCTGCTATGGCTACATATTTAACTCATAGTAGTGATGAAGATATACAGACTCTTACTATTAATGACTACACGTTTCTAACTAACAGATTAAAAACTATAGCTATGTCTTCAACTGTTGCCCCAGTTAGAGATCCTGAAGTTTTTTTAGAATTAGATCAAATTAAATATGCTAGTCAATACTCATTAAATATATTTGATACTACAAATTTTCAAACAACAACTACTGCAACCAGAATTAGTGTAGAACTGGTTCGATCTAGTAATAACTACTGTAATACTAATGGAAGAATAGCCAATCATACAGACAGAGTAAATAATATTACCCGATGTCAGAAAACAGCTAACAGTGATGGCAGTGGCGACGCTATAAACGATGAAAACAATGATGATGTTTCACCTAACGTTGCAACAAGAATTTTTGAAGTTACAAGTGGAGGAACTTTAGTTGATAATGATGCCATATCTACTTTAGGAGGAACCGATTTTTCCTATCAAGTAAGTGTATTTAATGCCGCTACATCTGCTACAGCAGTAGCTACAGCATCTGGTAATAATATCGTAGTTACTAAAAGTGGTCATGGTCTTACACTAGGTCAACAAGTTCGTATTGAAGGCAGTACTAATATTCCAACTGGAACCTATTCAGTAGGTATGACTGATGTGACTGGTTCTAATAATCAATTTGGTGTTTCTGTTCCAGATGGTATTAGTTCTGATATAAGCAGTGAAGCAGTTAATTATTACGTAGGTGGGCAGACTGGAAGATCTAATTTATATTTTAGAATTACAACCACTGGTCAATCAACTCCTGTTGGAAGTGGATCAAACGTTAGTTACAGAACTAGATATTCAACAGCAAATGACCTCCTTTATGGGGGTGAGGGATGGCAAGCAGGAGATCATGTATATGTTTACATGAAAGATGGCTACTACAAGGTGACTGTAGATGAAATAAGTACAGCAAAAGTACAAGCAAATCTTGGTTTAATAAGACCAAACCCAACATCTTTTGATACTAAAACTACTGTTACAGGAGAAACTATCTTAGGTACTCTTCGTTCAGCAATAGTTGCAACTGGTAATTTTACTGAAGCTAACGTACAGATTATTGGTAATGGAATTTATATAACTAGACCGATTGCTGAAGGTGTATTTAACATGTCAGCTCCAAACACAGCTTTAATGAACGTCGTGTCTGGAAGTGTATTGACCGTGGAAGATTTACCAAGACAGTGTAAACATGGAATGGTTGTACAAGTTAGAAATAGTGCTGAGGAAGAAGATGATTTCTTTGTAAAGTTTGTGGGTAATAATGATAAAGATGGTAATGGTGTTTGGGAAGAATGTGCAAAACCTGGCACACAAATAGAATTTGATGCTGGCACTATGCCACTTCAATTGATCAGAACTAATTCAACTACATTTACTTTATCTACTGTTAGCTGGATAAATGCCAACGTAGGTGATACAGATGCTGATGGTGGTACTAACCCACGACCTAGCTTTGTAGGAAAGACTATTAACAAGATGGTTTTCTTTAGAAACCGTCTGGTAATGCTAAGTGATGCCAATATAATTATGTCCCGTCCTGGAAATTTCTTTAATTTTTGGGCTAAAACGGCTACTACAATTTCAAATTTAGATCCTATTGATATATCTTGTAGCTCTACATACCCAGCAATTGTTTATGACGCTATACAAGTTAATGCAGGATTAGTCATATTTACTAGAAATCAACAGTTTATGTTGACTACAGATAGTGATATCTTAAGTCCTAGAACTGCCAAGATAAATGCTTTAGCAGCTTATAATTTTAACGAAAAAACTAACCCAATATCTTTAGGTACAACCGTAGGTTTCTTAGATAATGCAGGAAAAAACTCGAGATTTTTTGAAATGTCTCGTATGTTTAGAGAAGGTGAACCTAATGTAGTCAATCAAAGCCAAGTAGTATCAAATCTATTCGCAAAAAATCTAGATCTTATTTCAAATTCTCGAGAAAATAATGTAATTTTCTTTAGTGAAACTGGTACTAATAAAATGTATGGCTATAGATATTTTGACTCTGCAAATAAAAGAGTATTAGCAGCATGGTTTAGTTGGACACTTACAGGAAATATTGTCTATCACTGTATGTTAGATGATGATTTATACGTAGTAGTAAGAAATAATAATAAAGATCAATTACTACAATATTCAATAAAACTTGATGACGATGGTCATTTTGTTGGTTCAGGAGTTGAATACCCAGTCCATTTAGATCATTCAATGTCTACAAATGGGTGGAGTTATAGTTCAACTACTGGAAAATCAACTAAAACTAAACCTACTGGATTAGAAAGTACTAATCAGTTAGTTGCTTTTGACACAGATAGTGGAACCAACTTAGGAAGATATGCAGATGTTACAGTCAACGGATCTAATTTAGAAATAGTTGGTGACTGGTCGGGTGAGACTTTTATTATTGGATATCTCTATGACATGCAAGTTGTTTTACCAACAATATATTTTACTTATCAAGCAGGAGAAAAGTTTAGATCTGATACTAGATCTGACTTAGTAGTTCATAGAGTTAAGTTTAGTTTTGGAGATGTAGGAGTATATAAATTAACACTAGATAGAAACGGTAAACCTCAATATGTAGAAACTAGAGAAGTCAATTCAGCTAACCATTTAGTTGCAAACAGCCTTACTTTTTTACCAAACGATTTTGAAACTATACCAACATATGAAAGAAATAAGAATTTAAAAATAACAATCTCATCACAACACCCGTCCCCAGCTACATTGCTTTCGTATCAGTGGGAAGGAGATTACAACACTAAATCATATAAGCGTGTCTAAATACATTCATAACGCAACGTTTGAAGCTGCAATTGCTGTAGCTTCACAACTTTTACCAGATGACCGTAAGGAGATAACAGAGGGTCATGGACATGATCCTGAAAATGCAATTATCGAAGGAATAAAAAACTGCGATTCTGTGTACTTTCAAGTACCTAATGGTGAATTAGCTGGCATAGCAGGAGTCTATGAAGATGGACAAATCTGGATGCTATGTACACCAGCTATATACGATTATCCTCATACCTTTGCTAGAGAAGCAAAGAGATACATAAAAAGTAGAGAAGAGAAGTTGCTTTGGAATATCGTTGATAAACGAAACAAAGTTCATATCAAACTTCTAAGGTTCCTTGGGTTCAAATTTTTAAGGGAACTAAAACATGGACCAAACAATTTATCCTTTATAGAATTTTGCCGTGTGCAGTCCTAGTGCAGCCATCGGTGGAGCTTCAAAAATACTTAGTGGAATAGGTCAAAGTAAAGCTATTAAAGCTCAGAATACAGCCAAGAGACGTGCATGGGAACGTCAGATGGAGATTCGTAAGAGACAGTGGCTACAGAATAGAACGATCTATCAAGCTAAGACAGTTAAGCGTGCCATCGATATAAATGAAAATGATCTAGCAGCTAATCGTGCTTACGAAAATGCTAGAGCTAAATTAAATGCCGTTAGATCTAAAGCTCTCTCTGGAAACCATTCTTCTTTTATGAAAATGGTAAAAGAAAAATTGGGAAAGATGGGAGCTTCAGGTCAAACTGGTCGTTCAGCTCAACGATATGAAACTATGGTTGCAGCAGAATATGGAAGAGCAGTCGGGAAAAGACTTTTTGGTCTAACCCGTGCAGGAGAAGTTTATCGAGAAGGTCTAGCAAATACAAGAAGAGCTGCTAGAAGTGCAAGAAACAAATTAACAGAACCATTAGTACCAGTACCAACAATGGCTCCTAACTATCCTCCTATGCAAAACTCATCAATGCCAATATTCCAGGGAATCCTTGGTGCCGCAGGAAGTGCGTTTGGTGCTATGGAAGATAATCCTTTATCTGGTTCATCAGATCAAACTGTTTCAACAGGATTTGATACTGATGGAGTCACATCTTATGACTGGGGAACTACAACTTTCCCAACAATTGGTGGTGAAGTTTATTACGGAGATGCATAATGGCAAAAGATTTTAATCCAACCTCATCAAGAGATTATGTTCCAGAACTTATAACTGGTTATAAACAGATTAACGAGGGCATGAATAATTATTGGACTCAAGAAATTGATAACTATAATTATGCCGCTTCGTTTGCTGGGAATGATCTCATAGCTTTAGCAGGTATGTCTGAGGAAGTATCTGGTATTTTAAAAAAAAGAGAAGATAAAAAAAAAGAAATTGACTTTGCAAAAGGTCACATGTGGTTCTATGAAAACGGAGTACCTAACGAAACTCAACTTGCATATGACCTAGCTACTGAAGAATTATATGAAGAAGGTAGAGCTATAAACGAGGTAAGGACTGACTGGGAGAAAAAAGGTGGAGACATCTGGACTTCTGTCGAGTTTAAAAAACTGAACAAAGCTGAACAACATGGAGCTGTAGTTGCATTTGTAGAAGGCAAATTACAACAATATGATCCTAAAAATAATCCAAAATTAAATGGTGCTACTTCTTACGAAGAGTATAAAGCTGCTGAAGCTACTTATAGAATGGATTTTTTTAAACAATTAGGAGATATAAATCCAGCTCTTGTTCACAAACATACCAACACAAAACAAAAAGAAAAAGAATCTACTGCATATAACAATTGGAATGCTACAAGAGAAGCAGCAATTAAAGAAGAAGAAATAGTAACTGCTAAAAAATCACTTGAGTCTTGTGTCTTAACAGGTGCGGACGGAGTGAATTGCATGATCAATTTTTCTAATAATTATGCTGGTTTATATGGTGGCGAAAGAGGTAAAGCTAGAAGAGAAGGTTTAGGTCATATTTTAACTTTGGCTAAAAGTGGTGTCTTAACAGAGAACCAAACGGACAAAATGTTAGATATGGAATATAAGCATGATGATGGTCATACCACTACTTATAGGCAGCAATACAAAGTAGAAGCTAATGAAATTGAAGATGCTGTTGATGATTATAGGACTTCAGAATATAACAGAAAACAGAATGAGAATAAAATAAATGCTCATACTGAAACTCAGGAATATCTTAAAAAAATTCCTGCTGATAAGGTTGGAGAAAAAGGTTATGACTTAACCATCATTAAGGAACTAGAACAAGTACAAATAAATCAACGTTTAAAATACAACGGTCACTCTGACCCTTATCTACAAACAGCTATTGACAGTCTAAATAATGATAAAAACATTATCAAATCTAGAAAAAGAGATGCTGAACTAGCTTATCAAAATGGAACACTAAATTCAGAAACTCTTAAAGAGTATCCGTTGATGGTTCAATTAGATCCAGAGATTGTAAAGAAAGCCAAAGCCGGTGACATAGTTGTTGCTAATGCCAGTGACTTTTCAGATGATCTGGAAGCTATGGTTAAAAAAAAAGCTAAGGTTACAGTTGGTGGATTTGATGATGGAGCCAACCAATTATCTAGATATTTCCAAGCAAAATTTTCAAAGAGAGCCATAGAAATATATGAAGCTTTACCTGAAGGTGAAAAACATAAAGCTGCTCAGATGGCTTTTGAAGAAATCAAATTAGACTTTGAAACCGAAACCGCTAAAGGTTGGTCGGAAAGTAAATTTCAAGATGATAAAGGTAATTTTATTAGTCCTACTTCACAGAGCAAACAAGAAATTGCAGATAGTGCAGCTTTAGTTGATAGAACAATTAGTAAAGAAAACTACTATTTAAAAAATATGGGTTACTCTGCTTTGACTTCTCCTAGATTATTTTTTAGTGAACAGGAGTTAATTACTATGCAGGATAATTCTGCAAGTATGGGTGTCCTTGTTATACCAGAAAAAGCGAAAAGAATAGCTAAAAAGTTTGATAACCTAAATGCTATCGATGTAATTAATTTACAAAGAGAAGCTGTGGGTATGGAACCTCTTACCAGCGTTTCATTAAAAGCTTTTGACAAACTACCATCTGAAAATAAATTCTTATTAAACTACTCTGCTACCAGTATGACCTCAGCTAGAGCTTGGGGCGAAATTAATGGTGAAGGAGTTGGTGAAGAACATTTTGCTTCCATACGTCCTGATGGTAAAGAAGTTTTAGCAATGACTAAAAAAGTTAATTTACCATTCGCCAGCACTATGGCTGGAGTCGAACTTGTGGAACATATAGAAGCAAGTGGTAGAGAATTAGACGAAACAAAACCTATTAAAGATCAATTATCTAAAGAAGACAGACGAGTTTATGCTCGTTTTAAATATAAGTATGGCGACAAAAAAGCTTTATCTGAAATGACTTATGAAGAATTTGCCGCAGAGTGGGAACACGTTAGATCTAAAAATTAAATGAATGACGAAATAATGGATTCGTTGAACGAAGCTATTCCACGTCTGACAGAAGAAGCAATAAACTCTATGGAGCAGCAACGATTAGAATCCGTTGCAAGGCAAGAAAGTTTAAATTCTGCTGCACAGGCAGACCAAGGTCAAGGAAATACAACTCAACCAACGCAATCCCAAAACAATTCTACGGAATTAACAAATGAGATACAGCCTGTAGAAGGGCAAGCATTAACTAAAAAAGATAATGCTGAAAGATTAAGGGACAAAGCAGAGCGAGGTGAGCAAGTCACCTTTGCTGATACATTTGGTCAACAAAGAGCAGACTTAAGAAACCCATTAAATGCTGCTAATTATCCAGCAGCTATGGGAGCTGGAGTAATTGATTTTGCTGTTGATACAGTAAACATAATTCCAGGGGTTAATGTTCCAAAACTTCCTAAATACGAAAGTGCAACTTTACAGGGAATAAGAGAAATTTCAGGAATTGTAATTCCATCTTTATATGGTGGGATGTGGTTAAAAGGATTAGGAAGAGCAGCTCACCTTAAAGTTGGCTGGGCTGTTGGAAATAATCCATTAATGAAATTTTTTGGTACTGCCGGAGCTGATGCATTAGCTGGTGGTATTGTTGACAGAATTAACACAGTAAACGAAGAAGATCATAACGCTGCTGGATCTTTAAAAGCAGCGTGGCCGCAGACTTACGGTTGGATACCAGATAATGTTGCCACTTTAGATAGTGATTCTCCTGAAATAAAACGTCAAAAGAATATCAATGAAGGTATTGGCTTAAGTTTTATGGGAGATATTCTTTTAGGTGGTTCTAAACTTGTCAGAGAACTTAGAGGTATTAAAGATGCTTCACAATGGGTTCCAAAAGATGAGGGAGCTAAAGCTTGGAAAGCAAAGAAATACGCTAAAAAGCCAAAATCTGCTGATCCAGTAGAGAATGAAATGCTTATCAATAGTCAGAAAAGAAAAGATGAATTTACCGAAATGGGTAAATACAACTTATCTATTACTGAGGATATAGATCTTGATAAACCTATTAAAGGTGTACACGATATTTATGATGAGTATGAGGTAGGCTTTAGAACTTCTGATGACGGTGGAATTATAGGTGCTCAGTTTGATTCTGTTCGTATTGCTAAAAATATAGATAGTGTACAAGGAAGAGTTGGAAGTGTATTTACAGATTCTGCATTGAAAGATGGTTTAAATCTTGATGATGCTGGTCTGGGAACTATGCGTGAACTATCCAAAGATTTAAAATTAGATGTTGAATGGCATGGTCAAACTGGAAAGGTCATAACTAAAAATGAAGCAATAGAAGTTGGAGAAGATCTAGCTGCCGCGCTTTATGAAATGGACGTTCCAGAAATGAAACGTGTTGTTGATCAATTTCTATCTGGTACAGATGCGGATACAGGAATTAAAGTCCTCAGTTCAGAAGGATATGTCGGAGTATTTAATGCAATAAAGAAATACTTTGATGACTACATGAATATGGATTTAGCACGTGCTCAGGCATATGTAAGTACATCATTAGCTGGTCAAGTATCTGATATGGCAGAGGGTGCAAGATTAATGGCAGATGCTCCACAAGCTGTACAAAGAGCACAGGAGCAAGTGCTAGATAGATTGCAATATTTAATGAATATCAAAGCACAAACTTCTTATGCAAGAGGTAGAGCTTTAGCTATGACCAACATCTGGAATCGAATTAAAACATTAGATTTCAAGAAGAAAGGTGGTAAGAAAAATATTTTAAATAATGCTTTTAATTATGTAAAAGAACAAAAAAAAGAGACTATTGATAATCTTAAAAAAATTACAAAAGAATCTAAAGAAGCGATTGATCTAATACGTAAACTCAATAAAGAAAAGCCTTCAATGTTAAAACCATTAATGTTGGCTTATGAAACAACTGATGGCAAGGTACAAACTATCAGTCATTTAAACAGATATTTCCAGGAATCAACTGGAATATTTAAGAAAGCTTTCATTGATACTAATCCAGAAATGCCTTCTGTTGTTGTACAAGGTGCATGGGCAAATATCTATAACTCTGTTTTGTCAGCTATTGGTACACCATTAAAAGCTGGTTTATCTAACTTAGCTTTAATGATCGAAAGACCAATCGCAACTATGGCAGGAGCGATTATAGCTAGAGATATGCCTACCTTAAGAAGAGCTAGTTATATGTACACAGTTGGGTTTGTAGATACTTTGCAAAAAGCTACAACTCATATGAATACTGTATTTAGACAAGCATCTAGAGATCCTAGTTCTGTCGAATACATCATGCGTAAAGACTTTCAAATTAAGAATCAAAAAACAATAGATTCTTTACAATCTTTTGCTGATGCTAAATCTGCTGAAGGTTTTGATGGTCCGCAAGCAATGATGGAAAGAGTTAAAGCTATGAATGATCTTGCCGAGCATCCTTGGTTAAGATTTGGTGCTAACTCAATGACAGCATTTGACGGATTTACTAGATCGTTTATTGCTAGTGTTGAATCGAGAGGTAGAGCTTACGATTCTTTAATAACTAAAGGAAAGAAAGTTACAGATAAGAGCATACAGAGAGCAAGTAAAAAGCTATATAAAGAGATGTTTGACGACACAGGAATGATAACTGACAAAGGTGTTGAGTATGCAAGTAGAGAGATAGCAATGAACCTAGATAACGCTGGGGTCGATGGTATCAATGATCTTCTTAGCTACGCACCAATGCTAAAACCATTTCTTATGTTTCCAAGAACAGCTATTAACATGCTTAGGTTTGCAGGAAGTCATAACCCATTAGGTTTATTTGTAGACAGATTAAATAATTTCAGTAAACCGTTTGCTGAGATGGATGGTTCAGAAGTTGAAAGACTATTGAGATCAAATCAAATTGACCTTAATAAAGTAGACCCTGAAGCTGCATATGAAACTATTCGTGCTGAAATGAAAGGTAGAAAAGCTATCGGTACTATTTCAGTATTTGGTGCTGTTGGTGCCTTTAGTATGGGTAATCTTCATGGCAACGGTTTGTATGACAAGACTAGACAACAGACTCGAAGACAACTTGGATGGCAACCTCGTTCCTACAAAGGTTGGGATGGTAAATGGTATAGCTATGACAACCTTGGAGCAATCAGTGACTGGATAGCATTAACTGCTGATGTAATGGATAACTTTGATTCATTAGATGAACCAACACTGGAGCTGCAACTTAATAAGATGGGCTATATTTTATCAGCAAACATAACTAACAAATCATTCTTAGCTGGTCTTGAACCAATGAATGATATCTTTGCTGGAAACCCAGCAGCTATGAACAGGTGGCTTGCCAGTTTTGGAAGCAGCTTTATTCCTGGAAGTGGTCTAAGAAATGAATTTTCTAGATTATTTACTCCACAGTTAAAAGAAGTTGAACAAGAATTTACACAGTTATTAGCTAACAGAAACCCTATAGCAAAAGGTGGTTTACCAGATGCATACGATTGGGTTGATGGAGGTTTAATTAGAGAGCCTACTAATTTCTGGCAACGTTTAGTTAATACTTATTCTCCAGCTTTTAAACAAAGTGGTGAGATGAGTCCTATTAAACAATTCCTTATTGATATCGAATTTGATGGTCGTCCTCAGTTAAATACTAATGGTAATGGAGTGGAATATTCTCCTGCACAGCGATCACAAGTTACTCAACTAATGGGTAAAGATAAGTTATTTGCTAGAGAAGTAGAAAGAATAATGAATACTAAAGAAGGTAGAACTTTTAGAAAAGCATATAAAAAAGCTACACAAGCAGGAGTTGTTTTAGATAGAAATGATTTTAAAGATATTCATAGAATGCTAAAACGTGCTTTAAGAAATGCTCAAAATATGGCTGAAGCAAGAATCGCTGAAAGAGGAATAGTAGATAAGAAACAGTATTACAACAAATCTATAGAGGACGCTACTCGCAGAGGAGACATTAACGAAATTATACGACTACAAAAAGCTGCCCAACAATTGTAAAAAACCAAATAAATGGCGACAACTGAACATTTTTATACCGGCGATGGTTCCACCACGTCGTTCGGTTTCACATTTCCATATTTAAAAAATGCTGACGTCAAAGTAGAAATTGACGGCACATCAAAAATTGAATCAACACATTACAACATATCTAACACCAATATTGTTTTTACCTCTGGTAATATTCCAAGCAATGGTGAAGGTATCCATATATTTAGACATACAGATGTAGATACAGCACAAGCTGTTTTTGCTGCTGGGTCATCAATTAGGGCAGGAGACCTTAATAACAACCAAGATCAAAATCTATATAGCAATCAAGAGCAACAACAATTAATAAAAACTTCAGCTATACAAGACGAAGCTGTAACTTCAGCAAAAATAAAAGATGCAACTATTGTTGATGCTGACATAAGCGGAAGTGCTGCAATATCACATAGCAAACTTGCTACAGGAAATTTACCTAGTGGCATAACAGTAAACTCCAATAATATAATTAATGGTTCTATTAAGGCAGAAGATTTAGAAACTGGAACTTTAGACGGTAGATATTACACAGAGACAGAATCTGACGCAAGATACTTCCAACAAGACTCAAGTGAAACACTATTTAGTGGAACTGCATGGTCTAGCTCAGATGCATATGTAGCTACTACTGCTGCTATCAATGCACGAATAATTGACCTTATTGAAGAGGTTGGAGGATTTGTACCCGTAACCAATGAAACATCTTTTCCTGACTACAACCCAGATATTAATAATGGGAACGGCACTGTGGTTTCTGTGCAAGCTGTATCAACAGATCTTGTCCCAAACTCCGGAAATATCACTATTGCAAACGGTAGAGGAGTTGGTAAACCTGTCATTATTACAGGCGTAACAGCAACCATTCCACAAAACTTTGGAATGATACTTGAGACTACAAGTACAACGCATACATACACATTTCATAGATTAGTAGCGAAAGCAACAGAGGTTCATACCGTTGCTTCAAACATCACAACGATACAAGCTGTTAATGCTAATGAAGCAAATATAAATGCAGTCTTAGCGAATAGCACAAGGATCAATAAAGTAGCTGACAACGAAACTAATATCAATGTTGTTTCAGGTGAATTAACTGAAATAGCAACAGACCTAGGGCTTATTACTAACTCAGTCGGTACTCATGCCCCTGGAAACGACATTAATACAGTTGCAGACAATATTAACGACATAAAAGATGTAGCAACTCAACTAGAAACTGGAGGATTATTTCAAGTCAATTCGGGAAATAAAATTACAGGTTCTGTCGTTTACTACGACGGTTCACAGTTCAAAGCGGACACCACCACCACTAAATCAACCTTAGTTACTGGAGGTAACTTTTAAAAATGGCAACAATAAGATTAAAAAAAAGAGCTTCTACTGGTGTGGCTGGTGCTCCTAGTTCATTAGCACCGTCAGAACCAGCTTTTAACGAAGCAGACAAAATACTATATTATGGATTTGGAGACAATGGTAGCGGAGAAGCTTCATCAGTTATATCCATAGGCGGAGAAGGTGCTGTTATGCACCTTGGAAACGTAAACCAAACAGCAGCAGGAAATAAGACTTTCACAGGAAACATGACTGTTGGTGGTAACTTAACAGTTAATGGAACTACTACAACATTAAACTCAGCTAACTCAACTGTTAGTGACAAGATAATCGAACTTGGTAACGGTACATCAGGTGCTCCAAGTGGAGACTCTGGAATAGTTATTGAAAGAGGTAGTTCATCTAATGCCTTTATGGGTTGGGATGAATCTTCAGATAAATTCCTTATGGGTACTGGTAGTTTTACTGGTGCAAGTACAGGAAACTTAACAGTAACTAAAGGTACATTAAACGCTAACTTAACAGGAGACGTAACTGGTACTCTAACTGGAAATGCAACTGGTTCATCAGGGTCTTGCACAGGAAACTCTGCTACAGCAACAAAACTAGCTACAGCAAGAACTATCGCTGGTGTTTCTTTTAATGGAACTTCAAATATTTCTTTAAACAATGCCAACATCACTAACGGTGCTGGATATGTAACTTCAAACACACAGCTATCTAACGAACAAGTTCAAGATATAGTCGGAGCTATGTTTTCTGGAAATACTGAAACAGGTATTACAGCTACATATCAAGACGGTGACGGAACTTTAGATTTAGTTGTTGCAACTCAGTCTTCCAATAATTTTACAACAGCTTTAAAAAATAAGTTAAACGGAATTGCTACTGGTGCAACCAACGTTACTAACAATAACCAACTTACAAACGGTGCTGGCTACGTAACTTCTTCCATAATTAACTCACTTAATGCAAGCAATCTAAGTTCTGGAACCGTTCCTTCAGCTCGTATTGGAACTGTGGACGGGGGCACATTTTAGATCATGTCAACGGTAATTAAACTCAAACGTGGTACGTCGACACCGACTACCAGCAATATTGTTAATGGAGAAGTTGCCCTAGATACATCTGCTAAAAAGTTATTTGTTAATGACGGTGGAACAATCAAAGAGATTGGAGCCAACGCTGCTTTAAATGCATCACAGCTAAATGATATAAACGTAGTTGCTGGACAAGTTGCTCACGGAACTGACTTAGGTTCTATAGCAGATACATTAAGCACAGCATCCGGTGCTTCTAATATTCAAACAGTTGCGAACAATATAACAAACGTTAACACTGTTGCTGGAAAAAATACAGAGATAGGAAGACTAGGTACTGCTGACGCTGTATCTGATATGAATACCTTAGCTACAACAGCAATAGTATCTGACATGGATACTCTAGCTGACATCTCAAGCAACATATCAACAGTTGCAGGAGTTAGTTCTAACGTATCTACGGTAGCTGGTATCTCTGGAAACGTAACAACAGTTGCTAATAACAACTCAAACGTAACTGCGGTAGCTGGTAATAACACAAATATTACTGCTGTAAAAAACAACGCAACTAACATTAATGCTGTAGCTGGGAACGCTACAAATATAAATACAGTTGCTGGTCAGATAAGTAATAACAACTTACAAACAGTAGCTGCTGACATTGCCAAAGTCGTTACGGCTGCTAATGATCTAAACGAAACTACTTCTGAAATAGACACAGTAGCTAATGCTATTACAAACGTAGATAACGTAGGAAACAATATAGCCAACGTTAATACTGTTGCAGGAATATCTGCAAACGTAACAACCGTAGCTGGTAATAATTCCAACGTAACGGCAGTAGCTGGTAACAACTCTAATATCACTGCTGTAGCTGGAAATGCAACAAACATAAACGCAGTAAAAAATAACGCAACCAATATAAATGCTGTAAATGCTAATAAGACAAATATTGATGCGGTTGCTGGAAACAATTCCAACATTACTGCTGTAGCTAACAACTCAAGCAATATAAATAGTGCAGTTTCAAACGCATCAAATATAAATGCTGCTGTTGGTAACGCTACAAATATTAATGCAGTCGTTTCCAACGCTACAAACATCAATACAACAGCGTCAAATATTTCAAATGTAAATAACTTTGCATCTACATATCAAATATCATCTTCTGCTCCTACAACAGATGGTGGTGGTAACTCACTTGCAGAAGGTGACTTATACTTTGACACGACTTCTGACGAACTAAAAATATACAATGGTTCTTCTTGGCAAGGCGGTGTTACTGCTGGCGGTAACTTTGCAGGAACTGGTGCTAACCAATTTTCTGGAAACATAACTTTTACTGGCAATCAAACTGTCGATGGAAGAGATGTATCAGCAGATGGTTCAAAACTTGATGGAATTGAATCAGGAGCCACTGCCGATCAATCAGCTTCAGAAATTCTCACATCAATTAAGACGGTAGATGGTCCAGGATCAGGGCTAGACGCGGATACTCTAGATGGTGTTCAAGGGTCTAGTTACTTAACAACAGCAAATTACGACACTCATGTATGTCATTTAAAAACTAATGTAGATGCTGCAATAGCACAAGGTTCTGGTAATGAATTTACAGTTAATTTTAATGTAGAAGAATCAAACGATACAAGTGCATTTTCTCATTCATCAGGTGTCATAACTGTTTTAGCAGCAGGGTGGTACAGAATTTACGCAAACATGGTTTATGATAATGCCACTGGTTCACAAAGAAATACAATAAGAGCTTACGTTGAGAAAAACGGAACTGAAATATTAAGCACAAGAACATACGATTACGATAGAGGTGCTTCATACGGTAAGTTTTCAAATAATAAAATAGAGACAATGCTTTATTTGTCCGCAAACGACACAGTCTCTATAGGAAACTATGCTTACAACGAAGATGGAAACGTATCTATAGAATCAACAGAATGTGAATTTATAGTCAATTCAGTTAGTGTTGCTACGACTACTTCAAACGCTGATACTTTAGACGGAGAGCATGGTTCTTATTATTCTAATTACAATAATTTATCTAATAAGCCTACAATTCCAACTAATAATAATCAGCTAACAAATGGTGCAGGATACATCACATCAGCAGTGAGTAATATAGCTGGTCAGACCATAGCACCAAGCGTCATAACAACAACTAATTTAACACTAGATTTCGGTACACTTTAAATGGCAAAATTATTAAAATTAAGACGTGGTACATCGACGCAACACGCATCATTTACAGGTGCCGAAGGCGAAGTAACAATAGATACCACAAAAGATACTGCTGTCGTACATGACGGTAGTACAGCAGGAGGAAGACCTCTTGCAAGAGAAGACTTAAGTAATGTCTCAGCAAACAATGTAAAAACTTTAGTTAACAACGCATCTGACAGTAATACATTTACTGATGCGGATCATTCTAAATTAAATGGAATTGAATCTGGAGCTAAAGGAGATCAGACAGCAGCAGAAATAAAAACATTATTGCAAAGTAATAAACTTACTAATTCTGAAATAGCTGACAATACAATTACTGCTGCAAAACTTGCACATACTTCTGTAAATGCTGGTAGTTATGGTTCATCCACAGCTATCCCAGCGATTACTGTAGACGCTCAAGGGCGTATTACAGCAGCAAGTACCAACTCTGTAAACACAACTACAAACCTAGGTACGAGTACATCGACAAGTGCTGTAACTGTAACCAGTAGCTCAGGAAATAATGCAACTATAGGTGAAGCAACAGGTTCTGCTGCCGGTGTTATGACAACCACTATGCATAACAAACTTGATGGCATTGCTACAGGTGCAACCAACGTAACTAATACAAACCAATTAACTAATGGTGCTGGCTTTATTACAAGTCAACAAACAAACGCATCAAACTTATCTTCTGGAACTCTTCCTGATGGAAGATTCCCATCAACCTTACCAGCAGTAAGTGGAGCAAACTTAACAAACTTACCAGCTAGTGTATCTATTGGCGGTGGATGGACTGCTGCAACAGGCTCTGGAAGTGTAACTGTACCTTCTGGTAAAGGTAGAATCTGGATATTTGCTCAAGCCGGTGGAGGCGGAGGCGGTGGTGACTTTTATGGTTACACCTGTAATGCTCATGCTGGTTCAGGCGGAAACGGCGGATATGTATATAGAGACTTTTCAGTAAGTGCCGGTCAAACTGTTAGTTATAACATGGGTGGCGGTGGAAGTGGTGGAAGTGGTGCATGTCACGTTAACTACAATGGACACGGCGGTGGTAGTGGTTCTGGTGGTAATTCAACAGTAACTATAAATGGATCACAACGAATTACACTTACTGGGGGTTCTGGTGGCGGACATGCTGCTAACTGGTACGGTTGCCACAATGGTGGTAGCGGTAGTAGCGGTAATACTCATGGTACTCATGCAAATGATTCTAGAAATTCTGCACAAGAAGATAGTGCTGCTTTAAACAAAGTTATTCTTGATATTTATATTGGTGACAATAGTATAAGCCTAAACAATGGCGGTGCACAGTCTAGTGGTTCTTGTCAGGCACCCGGACCAGCCGGTGGTGCTGGATACTTTATTTATGGATTTAGTACATAATGGCATACGAATTTAATTTAGAAGAGCAATTAGCTCTTATCAGACCAATTAGAAATCAAAAATTAGCTGATTCTGATTGGACACAATTAGCAGATGCACCTTTAACTGATGCTAAAAAAAAAGAATGGGCTACATACCGTCAAGGTTTAAGAGATGTACCATCAACATTATCTGGAGTAAAAACACAATTCGAGGCGAATAAAGATACTACTACAGATAACTCAGAAACTGATGGACTAATTTACCCAGTACCACCTAGCTAGTGGAAATACCCAGTATAGTAATTCCACCAATAGAAAAAATAGAAACAATATCTATACCTTTACCAACCGCAGACGTTCCTTCTTATATTCCTCTGGTTGTACCTCCAAGTGATTTGGATGCAGTCGAAGAACCAGAAGGAACAACTTCTGAAAAAAAAGAAGAAGTTAGACCACCGGTTCCACCAAGTATTAGATTGCCGGTTGTAGATATAGATTTACCCTTACCTACTACAGCAGTAGTTACGACTGCAACTTATGCGGCTGTATCCGCAGTAGCGGTAACAACTTTAGCTCAACCTTTTTTTGACACTATCAAAAAGCAAATTCAAAAATTAATGCTAGGCAAAATAAATAAATGGAAGGAACAGAGAAAGAACAAAAAG
>Ga0163179_10001212_pt1 | contig 18339 bp, 13 predicted proteins | sample AtlANTMetagenome_FD_109643 | JGI IMG/M metagenome (GOLD analysis project Ga0163179, IMG submission 109643) | Marine eukaryotic phytoplankton communities from the Atlantic Ocean - Atlantic ANT 2 Metagenome | ecosystem: Environmental > Aquatic > Marine > Oceanic | place: North Atlantic Ocean... | reverse complement strand
TTTAACAATTTTGACACGTGGGCCACGATATCTCGACATATGTTTAATTTTTAATTTATAAAAGAAATCGAAATTTCTATCATAAATTATATCATACAGAAGGTTTCTTTAATAGACCGACACGCTTTTTTTAGTAAAATATAATATAAATTGTAAAAAAAACCGTCTGCTGCCATTCTTATTTAAAAACTATAAATAAAAACGGGCAAAAGAACAAGTTCTCAAGATGTTCAATAAGTTTTTTTTTATATTTAAGCCTTGACTTGTAAAAAGATGAAAGGTAAAATAAAAGTACCGGGATGTAGCGCAGTTTGGTAGCGCACCTGCTTTGGGAGCAGGGGGTCGCAGGTTCAAATCCTGTCATCCCGAGATCCCAAGATCTCGAAATCTGGGATTACGCCCTTAGTTCAGTTGGTAGAACGCAGGTTTCCAAAACCTGATGTCGTGAGTTCAAGTCTTACAGGGCGTGGAATGAATAAAGTGATAAAAGAATGAATAAGTTCTCTTAAGAGATCACATATAAAAACCGAAATTTAGAATTATGCCTATTGGCGTACCTAAGGTAGCTTTCCGTCTTCCAGGCGAATCAGTACCTCAATGGATTGATTTATATAATCGCTTATACCGTGAAGGTTTACTATTTTTATGCAATGAATTAGATGATGAATTAGCAAATCAATTAATTGGTATTATGTTGTATTTATCATCTGAAGATGAAAATAGGGAATTATTTGTATATATTAATTCTCCTGGAGGTTCAGTAACATCTGGGATTGGTGTATACGATGCTATGCATTATGTAGGCGTGGATATTACGACACTTTGTGTAGGAACTGCTGCATCAATGGCCTCTTTTATTTTAACTGGAGGAACTAGAGGCAAAAGAATTGGTTTACCGCATTCACGTATGATGATTCATCAGCCAGAAGGTGGTAACCAAGGTCAAGCTGCAGAAATCTTTGAAGAGTCTATTGAGGTAATGCGTATCAGACGACAAGTAGCTCAAATTTATTCTGATCGTACAAACCAATCAATTTCTACAATTTCACGAGACATGGACCGAGATTGGTTTATGACTGCTGCTGAAGCTAAAGAATATGGTTTAATTGATGAAGTAGCTGTTGCTTAAGTCCATCAAAATGAGAAAAGTTTGCTTTACCACTTTGCAAGTATCAGGAAGAACATATTCTTATTCTCTTCCTGATATGGCAGAAGCTCATCGACAGAGTTTCTTTAAATTTCTAAACCAAGGCTTACTTGAAGAATTAGAACAAATATTTCCAATTTATTTAAATAAAGGTAAAATACAAGTCATTTTAGAACCAGATTCACTTGTATTTGAAGCACCTAAATTAACAATTAAGGAGGCTTTTTTACAAAGAACTACATATAACATTTCAGTTCATTTTCTAGTTCAGTTTATTGATTGGGAAAAAAATAACTGTAGAAAAGAATTAGTTTCTTTTGGTTCAGTACCTATCTGTACTTCTGGTGGATGGTTTCTAGTTCGGGGTTTACGACGTGTGGTACTTCACCAATTAGTACGAAGTGCTGGATGTTATGCCTCTCTTCTCGGAGATCATGATATTGTTGATACAAATCAATCTGAATATCAGAGCTTGATCCCTACTGAACAAGTAGGGTTAACTTTATTTAAAAGATTTGAAATTCTTCTTTTACCTCAACAAGGTACTTGGTTACGTTTCTTTATTAACCCTCTAGGTATTTTTTCCATTCAATGGGGAAAAACAAAAGATCAGAGAGTATCGATTTTTATTTTTCTTCGTGCAATGGGGGTTAGTTCAAATCAAATTGAATCTTTCTTTAACTTACAAAAACTTCAATTAGATTATCTTGATAAGAATTTATCTTCTCAGAAAGCTTTATCTATTTTAGGTTTCCATTCAAAAAATGGTTTGGGTTCAAGAAGATCATTTTACCAACGCTTTTTTAATTCTTATAATTATAAATTGGGTAGAATAGGCCGATTACGTTTAAACCGTCGATTAGGGCTATCTACACCATTAAAAGATCAATCTATCAGTCCTCAAGATATCTTTGGTATCTTTAATCAATTAGCTGCTTTAAGCACAGGGCTAGTAGAACAAGATGATATTGATCATCTTCAAAATAAAAGGTTAAGATCATGCGGCGATTTTTTACAAGAATCATTTCAAAATGCACTAAAAGTTAATTTAAAAAACTTTCGAGGGAATTTAAATGATTCTTCGTCACAACTACCTTTTACTAACACAGGAAATGATATAAAACTTTATTGGGGTGTTGAAAATACCCATTTCAGTGGTTCTCTATTCAAAACCCCCCTTTTAGGTAAGCAAATAAACCCTATTAGAAAAACGAATAAATCTTACTCGAAAGTTTTACTTAATAAAACTTCAAGTGATCTTATCCATACTAGCGATCAAAGTATAAGTAATGCTTTATCTTATCGTATTACTGCTGCTTACCATTCTTTTTTCGCTACAAGTGCAGTCTCACAACCAGCCCACCAAACGAACCCTATTGATGCTATGACCCATGCACGTAGAAGTACATCGTTAGGTCCAGGTGGTTTAACTCGTGAACATGCTGGTATTGCTGTTCGCGGGATTCACCCAAGCCATTTTGGTAGGCTATGCCCCGTAGAAACTCCAGAAGGGCAAAATACGGGCTTAGTTAATTCACCTTCTTATTGTACTCGTGTAAATTTTTATGGTTTCTTTGAAACTCCTTATTGGCCCGTTAAAAACCAACAAGTATTTAAAAATAAAGGTGCTGTTTATTTATCACCAAATACGGAAAATCAAGTCTGGGTTATACCTAATGAAATTTTAGTTTCAAAAAGTGGTTACTTACCTAAATCAACTTTATTAAGTCGTTCAGGTCAAGATTTTGCTTATTTACCTTCCAAGGACATCAACTATTTTGGAGTATTACCTAATCAAGTGTTTTCTTTAGGGGCTTCTCTTATTCCTTTTATGGAGCATGATGATGGTAACCGTGCCTTAATGGGTTCAAATATGCAACGTCAAGCTGTTCCAATTCTCCAAAATGAACGTCCTTTTGTTGGTACAGGATTAGAGAGCGTTATTGTTAGTGATACACGTGCAGGAGTACGAGCTTTGGCAAGTGGGTACGTTTATTATGTAAGTGGTAAGAAAATCTTAATTCATAGTTTAATTCATTGGCGTAAACCAGCTGGTATTTTTGAAACAATTGAGTATCAGCTTGGTCGGTATGAAACAACAAATCAAGGAACTTGTGTAGATCAAAAACCTATTGTATTTGAAGGGGATTGGATTCAAACAGGTGACTTATTAGCTGAAGGCTATGCCACAAAAGGGGGTGAATTGGCCTTAGGTAGAAACTTATGTGTTGCTTATATGCCGTGGGAAGGGTATAACTATGAGGATTCGGTTTTAATTAATGAATCCTTAGTTTATAAAGATGTTCTAACTTCAATCCATATTGAAAAATATGAGACTGAGTTAACTACTAGACGTATAGGTAAAAAACAAATTCAAGAAAAATTATCTGGTGAATGCACACCAAAACACGCTATTCCTAGGTTAAAACAAAGCCAATTAGAAAAATTAGATTTTCGTGGTGTTGTACGTGAGGGTGTTTGGGTAGAGGCAAATGATATCTTAGTTGGTAAATTAATACCAACTCAAACAGAATTACGCCCAGAAGAAAGGTTAGTTCATGCCATTTTTGGTACGAAACCACCAGCTTATCAAGATGCCTCTTTCCGTTTACCAAAATATGTAGAAGGTCGGGTTATTCGAGTTGAAACCTTTACTAATAAGAATACGGATAATTCAAGTTTCCGTATTTATATTGCTCAACAACGACGTATTCAAGTTGGAGATAAGATTGCAGGTCGTCATGGGAATAAAGGTGTAATTTCTCGTATTTTACCGCGTCAAGATATGCCTTATCTACAAAATGGCTTAGATGTTGATATTGTCTTAAACCCATTAGGTATTCCTTCACGTATGAATGTAGGTCAGGTTTATGAGGGTTTATTAGGTTTAGCGAGTCGTTATCTAGGTCGTTGTTTTCGTGTATTACCTTTCGATGAAGGTTTTGGTTCTGAAACTTCGCGAGGTATTGTTTATAGCCAATTAGCACATGCACGCAACAAAACAGGGCAGACTTGGTTATTTGACCCGCAATTCTCAGGTAAGAGCCGGGTTTTTGATGGTCGAACAGGAGAAGTATTTGAACAAGGCATTCTAGTCACTCAATCATATATTCTTAAGTTAGAACACCAGGTAGATGAAAAAATTCACGCGCGATCTACAGGACCTTATTCCTTAATTACTCAGCAACCTGTCCGTGGTCGATCTCGCCAAGGTGGTCAACGTTTAGGTGAAATGGAAGTATGGGCAGTTGAAGGTTATGGTGCCGCTTATTTGCTTTATGAAATGTTAAGTATTAAAGCTGATGATTTAGTGGGTAGACAACAAGCTGCCAGTGAAATCCTTCGTCACCATTATGGCCCTACTCCTATCAGTTATGAGCAAACTAATCGACCAGAATCTTTCCAAGTTTTAGCAAATGAATTGCGAGCTTTATGTTTAGATTTCCAATATCCTAGTTAAATTTAATAACAAAACCCTATGATTAATATAGGTCACACATCTATTCGTTTTGCTTCACCTGAAATTATACGCCATTGGGCTACACGAAAGCTTCCTAATGGTCAAAATATTGGTGAAGTCACAAATCCAGAAACCTTACAATATCGTACTCAAAAACCAGTACCTGGAGGTCTTTTTTGTGAAGCTATTTTTGGGCCAACGATTGAAAACGATTGTTGGTGTGGTTTCTTAGGAAAAATGGAACGCAGGGGTACAGTTAAATCATTTCAATATTGTCCAAAATGTCTTGTTGAAAAGAAAAATCCAAGAATTCGACGATATAGATTAGGTTATATCGAATTGAAAACTCCTGTTGTACATCCTTGGCTTTTGAAAAGCGTTCCAAATTATTTAGCTCTCCTTTTAAATCTAAAAAGAAAGGATTTATTAGAATTTGCTTACTGCCATCAGACAATTAAAACAGTCTCAGATGAAGCAAATTCTTTTACTTCTTTTGGCTATTCTTTAAATCATGAAGTTCTTCCTAGTACAACGACTTCTAGTCCTAAACGATTAAATCCAAATAGGTTTGAATTAGGGTTAGTTGCTTCTTTTGGGATGAGAAATTTTGATAAAAACACTAATGTTAAAACATTAACTCAAGGTTCTAAGCTTTTAAAATTAAGACGCAAAGTACAACCAACAAAACTTTGTACTGGTGGTGAAGCTATTGAATATTTATTACGTCAAGTTCATTTGGAACGGGAATTACAAATATTATTAAAGTCTATTTCAAATGTACAAAAAGATTTAGTTACATTATCGCCAACAGAATATCGATTTAAAGAACCGCCAAAGGCATATTCACGTAATTTCACTAAATTGAAAAAAGATGTCCGCCGTTTAAAAGTCATCAATGCTTTAGTTGAAGGTGATATTGAGCCAGATTGGTTTATCTTAAAAGTAATTCCAGTTCTACCTCCAGATTTACGCCCCATTTTACGATTACCTAATGGAGTTTTTGCTGTTTCAGATTTAAACACGCTCTATCGAAAAATACTAATCCGTAATAACCGCTATCAAACTTTTGTACAACTTGGTTTATGGGGGGCAGTTCTAATGGAAAAACGTTTATTACAAGAAGCGGTTGATCAGCTTATTGAAAATAAGCGACCTAGTACACCCTTTAGCCAAAAACGTCATTTAAAATCACTTTCGGAAAGTTTAAGGGGTAAACAAGGACGTTTCCGCCAAAATTTACTTGGTAAGCGTATTGACTATTCTGGTCGTTCCGTTATCGTAGTTGGTCCACAATTACGCTTGAATCAATGTGGGTTACCTCGTGAAATGGTTTTAGAGTTATTTCAACCTTTCTTAGTTGCACGTTTAATAGGTCGCTCCCAATTAGCTCGATCTGTGCGACAAGCTAAAACATTTCTTCAAAACCCTGCAAGTCGTTTTTGGCCTTTGATCCAATCATGCATTGCAGAGCACCCGATTTTATTAAACAGGGCACCTACACTTCACCGTTTAGGTATTCAAGCTTTTGAGCCTAAAGTAGTTTCAGGTCGTGCTATTTTACTACACCCTTTAGTTTGTCCAGCATTTAATGCTGATTTTGATGGAGATCAGATGGCTGTACATGTTCCCTTATCCATAGAAGCTCAAAGTGAAGCTCGTATTTTAATGTTAGCCACACATAATTTACTTTCACCAGCGACAGGTCAACCAGTCACTTTACCCAGCCAGGATATGGTCCTTGGGTGCTACTTTTTAACCGCGGACGCACGAATTTATCAAAAAGGGTTTTTTAATAGTTTTGAAGAAGTTATTTTTGCTTACGAGAATAATAATATAGGTCTTCACACGTGGCTATGGGTACGATGGAAAAATGAATTTACAGCCTGGTCTTCTAAAATGCAACCACTTGAGGTTCGTATTCATCCTAAAGGTTTTAGAATCGAAATATATACCGATAGTATTCGCATTTATGATAAATTAGGTAGTTTAAATCATCAATATATTAAAACAACAGCTGGTCGTATTTTATGGAATCAAGCTATTTATGATGTATTTTAATCAACACTTTGATAAGACAAAATTACGTTTATTTATTGCTTGGTTATTAAACCGTCTTGGCGGATGGCAAACAATTCATGCTTTAGAGCGTTTTAAAACACTCGGTTTTGGTTATGCTACTCGTGCTGGTGTATCTTTAGGAGTGGATGATTTATCAGCTCCTCCTTTAAAGATGGGATTCGTTGATGCTACATCACAATTTGTTCAATCTTCTTTTGGTGGGCAATCAATAGGTTCGGAGAAAGCTCAACGTGTTATTGATTCGTGGTCCGGAGCTAGTGAGGTATTAAAAGATGCTGTAGTTGATCACTTTTTACAAACTGACCCGCTTAATCCCATTTATATGATGGCATTCTCGGGTGCCCGTGGTAGTTTGACACAAGTTCGTCAACTAGTTGGAATGCGGGGTTTAATGGTAGATCCAATGGGTAATATTTTAACTTTACCTGTACAGCATTCGTTCCGTGAAGGTTTAACTGTTACCGAATACATGCTCTCATGTTATGGAGCCCGAAAAGGTTTAGTTGATACTGCTTTACGTACAGCAAAATCAGGTTATTTAACTCGCCGCTTAGTAGATGTAGCTCAAGATGTTTTGATTCGACGTATTGATTGCGGTACACAAAGAGGTATTATATTAACTGATTTAGAAACTCCAGAAGGTCTACTTTTACGCCCTTTAAATAAACGCTTATTAGGGCGAGTTTTACTTCCAACTAATCAGGTAATTGATACCCAATTGGCAAATAAATTATCAGATAAAAAAGAAGTTCATGTTCGTTCGCCTTTAACTTGTCAAGCAAATTTAGGAACTGGTAGTCCAGATGTATGCCAACTTTGTTATGGTTGGAATTTAGCACGTGGACATACTGTTCAAGTAGGAGAAGCTGTAGGTATCTTAGCTGCCCAATCAATTGGTGAACCTGGTACACAATTAACAATGCGAACTTTCCATACTGGTGGTGCAGTTGCCGGTCAAAAAAGTAGTCGATTACGTGCAAGTAAAGCAGGTCGTTTATGCTTTTTAAATAAAACACCTGGTTCTTTAGTACGTACTTCAGTAGGAGAGTTAGGTTTTATTGTTTATCAAACATGTTATTTTTCTATTTTTACATCTACAAGTGATAATTTTGAAAGATTAGATTATAAAGTACCAGCTGGAACATGTTTATTAGTTAGACATGGCCAATGGATTCGACGTTTTCAGGATTTAGCTTTTTGGCCACTTGCAAAAGATACAGGAAACCCTGTACTAAATCAATACAAAGCAGGTACTGGGTTAAATGCTCAATGGTTTTTCAGTTCGCCTTCTGAAGATAATATTAAATCAATATGGCTTTTATCTGGTTCAAGAGCAACCCGTTTAAACCGTAAAAATATTGTAGGTGATAAAATTGAACATGGTGAAATACAAAGCCAATGCACCCTTTATCAAACTTCCGATTTACAAAAAACAGAAAAACTGAAATTGCAAACCCCCTTGGGGCATTATATTTTAGAAAAAACTGGGTTACGTACAAAGCAAATTTCACTTAATACTGGTAGGCTTATAAGTTGGCAAAGAAATTGGTTAGGGTTACGTAAAGCTCAACGTAATTTAGTTAATTTTGAGAATTTAAAAAATTTGTCTGAAGATACCTTTAATCTATCTAATCAAGGAAATTGGGTACCTCGCGGTACGTTTTTGGGATTCTTCGTTTATACTACACCAATTTCAGGTGATATTGTACAAGGCTTACCAAGGATTGATGCTTTATTTGAAGCTCGTTCGTCGACAGGATTGGCTGAACAGATGATTGCTGTTTTCAATTCATTATTAGAAGATGGCTTAGATTCACAGGCAGCTACAAAAGGAGCTTTTACCTTTATACGTGAGCGATTAATTTGTCGGATTCAAGAAGCCTACTTGGATCAAGGGGTTCATATTGATGATAAGCATCTTGAAGTTATTGTCAGACAAATGACATCGAAGGTGTTAATCAATTCTTCAGGTGACAGTCCTTGTATACCAGGAGATTTAATACCGTTAGAAGAAGCCGAAGCCTTTTGCGATGCTTTAAACGCCTTAGGCCTAGGAGTATTAACATATGAACCAACTTTAATAGGGATTACTAAAGCAGCCCTACAAAAGCAAGGTTTCCTTTCACCGGCAAGTTTCCAAGATACTATCCGAGTTCTTTTACGATGTTCGCTTGAAGCACAACAAGACCCAGTACGGGGTTTAAAAGAACACGTCATTTTAGGTCAAAGTTTGCCTTCTGGAACAGGGCATAGAGCAAGCCAACTTTTTAATTAATTTTTTGGTGGTTACACCTGACTTTAATTATTGATAAAATAAAATATATAAAGTTTAAATAAAAAAAAATAATGTTTTTTGAACAACTAGTAAAAATGGGAGGTCATTTAGGTCATGCACCACGTTCATGGCATCCAAAAATGGCCCCATATATTGTAGAGAGTCGTGATGGTGTTCATATTTTAGATTTAGTTCAAAGCTATGCATACTTAAATCAAGTTAAACAATTCATCTCTCGTGCGAAAAAACAAAACCGCACATTTTTATTTGTGGGTACAAAACCACAAGCAGCCCATTCTGTTGCATTAGCTGCTAACTCTTGTAATGCTTTTTATATTAATCAACGCTGGTTAGGTGGTTTATTGACTAATTGGTCTACTATTAAACATTCTATCGGTCTTTTAAATCGTATGGATTTAATTGAACGACAACGAGTTGTTGAGACTCTTCCAAAGAAATTAAAATCATCTTTTTCTCGTGAACATGCTCGTTTACGTAAGTATTTAGGTGGTATTGAATCTATGCGATCTGAACCGGACGTAGTAATTATTGTTGGTCAGAAGGAAGAAGCTATTGCTTTAAATGAATGTAAAAAATTAGGTGTTCGTACAATCACTTTGCTGGATAGTAATTGTAATCCAGACTCAGCTGACCTTTTTATTCCTGTAAACGATGATTCCATTAAAGCTGTACGTTCTATCTTAACGGATTTATCTGGGGAAATTAGTAGAGTATAAACCTCTAATCTTTCTTGTTTTTCGTTAGATTGATAAAATAATACTAGAGGTTAATTTCAATTATAAGATTTATCTCTCAGTCAAAATCTCTTTACAAAAGGTTCGAAGATGAATTTAGCTACTATTGCTTCTCTATCAGTCGGCCAACACCTTTATTGGCGTACAGAAAGTCTAGCAGTTCACGGTGAGACTTTACTAACGTCATGGTTCATTCTACTTGCTATCGGTATTGTGTCTATCTTAGGAAATAGTAATTTACAATCTATTCCTGAAGGATTACAAAATGTTACTGAGTTTGCATTAGAATTTATCCGTGATGTAGCGAAGACTCAAATTGGTGAAGAAGAACATAAAGAATGGATTCCTTTTATTGGAACAATCTTTTTATTTATCTTTGTTTCTAACTGGTCAGGGGCATTACTTCCTTGGCGTGTTATTGAATTACCAAATGGTGAACTTGGTGCTCCCACAAACGACATCAACACTACTGCTGCTTTAGCCCTATTAACATCTATTGCATATTTTTATGCAGGGATCAGTAAAAAGGGTATTGGCTATTTCAAACGTTATGTTGAGCCGGCTCCTTTTTTATTACCAATTAATGTCTTAGAAGACTTCACAAAACCTTTATCACTTTGTTTCCGTTTATTCGGAAATATTTTAGCGGATGAGTTAGTAGTAGGTGTACTTCTTCTTTTAGTACCACTACTAGTACCTATCCCTTTAATGTTGTTAGGTTTATTTACAAGTGCGATCCAAGCGTTAGTTTTCGCTACGCTTGCTGGTGCTTATATTGGTGAATCTTTAGAAGATCATCATTAATTTTTAATTTACTTTTTTTAACAATTTCAATTGAATTAATTAACTTTTAATTTAATCCCTTAAATATAATCTTATAATTAGAACGGAAAAACGATTATGAATCCATTAATTGCTGCTGCTTCTGTTGTTGCTGCTGGTTTAGCTGTTGGTTTAGGTTCCATTGGACCTGGTATTGGTCAAGGAACTGCTGCAGGTTACGCTGTAGAAGGTATTGCTCGTCAGCCAGAGGCTGAAGGTAAAATTCGTGGTGCGCTTTTATTAAGTTTCGCATTCATGGAGTCTCTGACTATTTATGGTCTAGTAGTTGCTCTTGCATTAATCTTTGCAAACCCTTTCGCATCATAACCCAAAAATCATAAAACAAATAACTTTAGTTTTATGGGCATTGAACTTAATCTAAATATTTTTGAAACCAACCTAATCAATCTTAGTATTGTACTTAGTGTGGTATTTTTAGTGATTGGGGATGCTTTTAAATCTGCATTAAGTGAACGTAAAAATGGTATTTTAACGGCTCTTAATGAAGCAAACGAACGTTATGAAGAAGCACAAAATAGATTAAATGCTGCTGTAGCTCTTTTAGAAGAAGCTAAAGAAAAAGCACAAGCTATTCAAAAAGAAGCCCCTGCTACTGCTCAAAAAGAAAAAGAGACTATTCAAACGCAATATGCATTAGAAGAAACTCGTATGACTCAAAAATTTGAGAGCGATTCAAACTTAGCAGGAGCACGCTTAGCTAAAACACTTTATAACCATATGGTTCGTACTAGCATTTCCAAGGCACGCACTTATCTCGTAACTCATGTGGATCAAGTAGGTCAAAACGCATCTTTATCTAAAGTTGTAGATTTAATTGATTCCGAAAAAGAAGTAGCTTTAGCATAGGAAAGAAACATGGTCAAAATTCGTCCAGACGAAATTAGTACAATTCTCCGCCAACAAATTGAAGACTATACTCAACAAGTAGACGTTACTAATGTTGGTACTGTTTTACAAGTAGGTGATGGTATCGCTCGTGTTTATGGTTTAGACCGAGCAATGGCTGGAGAATTACTTGAATTTGAAGATGGAACTATTGGTATTGCCCTAAACCTAGAATCAGACAACGTTGGTGTTGTTTTAATGGGTGAAGGTTTAGCTATCCAAGAAGGTAGTTCTGTTCGTGCAACTGGTAAGATTGCTCAAATTCCTGTAGGTGATAAGTTTTTGGGTCGTTTAGTCGATCCTTTAGCTCGTCCAATTGATGGAAAAGGTGAAATCCCTTCCTCTGAAACACGCTTAATCGAGGCTAATGCGCCAGGAATTATTTCTCGTCGTTCAGTTTACGAACCTCTTCAAACAGGTTTAGTTTCTGTTGACGCTATGATTCCAATCGGTCGAGGTCAACGTGAATTAATTATTGGTGACCGTCAAACAGGAAAAACTGCAATTGCTACAGATACAATTCTTAACCAAAAAGGTAAAGATGTAGTTTGTGTTTACGTAGCTATTGGACAAAAAGCATCTACTGTTGCTCAAATTATTGATACTCTAGAAAGCAACGGTGCTATGGAGTATACAACTATTGTTGCAGCTAACGCTGATTCACCAGCGACTCTTCAATATTTAGCACCTTATACTGGAGCTGCTTTAGCAGAATACTTCATGTATAACGGAAAGCATACATTAGTAATTTATGATGATCTGTCGAAGCAAGCACAAGCTTATCGTCAAATGTCATTATTATTACGTCGTCCACCAGGTCGTGAGGCTTATCCTGGAGACGTTTTCTATCTTCACTCACGTCTTTTAGAACGTGCAGCAAAACTAAGTGATGCTTTAGGTGAAGGTAGTATGACAGCTTTACCTATTATTGAGACACAAGGTGGGGATGTTTCAGCTTATATCCCAACAAACGTTATCTCCATTACAGATGGTCAGATTTTCTTATCTGCAGATATCTTTAATGGTGGTATGCGACCAGCTATCAACGTAGGTATTTCTGTTTCACGTGTAGGTTCAGCTGCACAAGTAAAAGCAATGAAAAAAGTTGCCGGTAAACTAAAACTAGAGTTAGCTCAGTTTGATGAATTAGAAGCTTTCTCTCAGTTTGCTTCTGATTTAGATGCAGCAACACAAGCTCAATTAGCTCGTGGTGCCCGCTTACGTGAACTATTAAAACAACCTCAAAGTAATCCATTATCTGTAGAAGATCAAGTTGCTATGATTTATGCAGGAACTAATGGTTACTTAGATGTAATTGAAACTACACAAGTTCAAGAATTTGTTGCCGGTTTACTAAATTACTTAAAGACTCAAAAGTCTGCTTATGGTGACACAATCCGTAAGGATTATGTTTTCAGTACTGAAGTAGAAAATTCTTTAATCGATGGTATTAAAGAATACACTGCTGTATTCACAGGGTCTTAAGCTTTTTTTTTTGAGAGGGTTTATCCCTCTCAAAAGAAGCTTGCTTTTAATTCAAGAATTTAGTATATTAACAATATAACACCAGGCCTTTAGCTCAGTTGGTAGAGCGCGTGCCTTACAAGCACGATGTCATCGGTTCGATCCCGGTAAGGCCTAATTAAAAATCTAATTTACAGTTTTAAAAGACTCCACAAAATTGTAAAAAAACCTTAAAATATAAAAGGACATTTATTTAAAATATAATATTTATTATTATTATTTAATAATAAATGACTAGATTAGTATATATATATATGATTCGTCCAATTCTAACTGAAAAGTCGCTTCGTCTCATGGAAGAAGGTCAATATACTTTTGATCTAAATCGTGAATGGACAAAGCCACAAATTAAATTTTTTGTAGAGGATCTTTTTAATGTCAATGTACGATCAATCCGTACTTACCGTCTTCCTCGCCAATTAAAAACACAGAAAAGAGCTATTATTCAACTTCAAGGTAATCAAACATTAGATTACAGTTTTGCAGAAGAAGAATAAGCTTATTAAAACATTATTAAATTTATAATCATATTATGGGTATCCAAACTAAAACTCGTTCAGTAACACCTGGTACACGTCACCAGGTAGCTGCTGATTTTTCCGAATTAACAAAGTCGAAACCCGAGAAAAGTTTAACACAAGGTTATGCCAGAAAATTTGGTCGTAACCATCGTGGAGTTAAAACAACACGCCATCGTGGAGGCGGTCACAAACGTAATTACAGACAAGTAGATTTTCGTCGTGATAAACAAAATATTCAAGCACAGGTTACTAGTATTGAATATGACCCAAACCGACAAGCTCATTTAGCTCTTCTACACTATCAAGATGGAGAAAAACGTTATATTCTTCATCCACGTGGATTAGAAGTTGGTGCAACAGTTGTTGCAGGAGCAAATGTTCCTTTGACTGTTGGAAACTCTTTACCACTAAAAAATATTCCTTTAGGGGTTGATGTTCATAATGTTGAAATGCATCCTGGTAAAGGAGGACAATTTAGTCGATCTGCCGGTTCATCGTGTAGTATTTTAGCTAAAGAGGGGGAATATATTACTTTAAAGATGCCTTCTGGTGAAGTTCGAAAAGTTCTAGAAACATGTAGTGCTACTATTGGTCAAGTAGGCAATGTAAATAATAGCAATTTATGTTCTGGTAAAGCAGGGCGTTCCCGTTGGTTAGGTCGTCGACCACATGTTCGAGGTAGTGTAATGAACCCTGTAGATCACCCACATGGTGGTGGTGAAGGTCGTGCACCTGTAGGTCGTAAAAGCCCTTGTACTCCTTGGGGTAAAGTAGCTTTAGGTACTCGAACACGTAAAGGTAACAAATCAAGTAATAAAATGATTGTTCGACGTCGTAAAAAATAACATTAATTTATAAAAATTCATTACATCTATGGCACGCTCTAGTCGTAAAGGCCCTTATGTCTCCGCATCTTTACTTAAAAAATTGGAAAAACTCATTGCTGCAGATAAGAAAGAAGTTATTTTAACTTGGTCTCGTTCCAGCACGATACTTCCTAATATGATAGGTCATACAGTAGGAGTTCATAACGGGCGTCAACATATTCCCGTTTTTATTAATGATCAAATGGTTGGTCATAAGTTAGGTGAATTTGCACCTACACGAACTTTTCGTGGTCATGTCAGCAAAGATAAAAAAGCAAAACGCTAAAAACAATATTTAAATTTTAATTCTATGGGTCAAAAAGTTCATCCAAAAGGGTTTCGATTAGGTTTTACACAAGATCATCTATCAAACTGGTACGCATCACCAAAAGATTATGCTAAATACGTAATCCAAGATAACGAGCTTCGTCAAAAATTAAGTTTGGAAGGAGTAAGTAAAGTAGAGATCCGTCGTGTCCCTGGTCAAATCCGTGTATGGTTATATACTTCGCAACAAAAGCAAGTTATACCAATTATTGAAGAAATCCGTAACGATTTAGAAAGAAAATATAATTTAAATATTTTCTTTAAAATTATCCAAGTACCAAAACGTCACACTGAAGCTGTAGTTCTTGCGGATTGGATTACGGAAAAACTAACGCGCCGTGAACCGTTTCGAAGAGTTTTACGCCAAAGTATTCAACGAGCTAAGGCAATGGGTGCCTTAGGTGTAAAAGTGCAAATTTCAGGCCGTTTAAATGGTGCAGAAATTGCAAGAACAGAATGGGTTCGTAGTGGCCGTATTCCTCTTCACACATTACGTGCTGATATTGATTATTCTTATAAAACAGCTAGTACACTTTATGGGATCGTTGGTGTTAAAGTTTGGCTTTACAGTGGTATGCGTCTTAATTAACAAACTAATTTAACTTCTTATTTTTTTTATCGGAGAAAAATAATATGTCCCTTGTCACATTTGTCAAGGATACGACAGATTTTGTCCAATTCTTAACACAAGAACCATATCCTTTAGCAATAAGTCACTTTTTAGGTTGGTTTTTCGCTAAATGTGGTTATCTTCTTTCTTTTAAGTGGTTAATAAACCTTCCGTTATTTCCAATATTTATTCCTAAGTTATCAACACAAGTTATTCAGGAAGGTTTAAATATAACAAGTGTAGATCAATCGTTTGATAATTTAGGGTTTTTTCCTGAATCTCAAGGTGGTTGGAATAGACTTATTCCTGGATTCTTTAATAGTTTCTTTTTAGTTCTACCTTTTTCACCAGCCCGAATTCTTTGGATTCGAAGGTTAATCGTCCAAGGAATTCCAGCTGGTATTTCCTCAGGTTTAGGTTTAATAGTAGGTCAATTCTTCTTTTTAGCTATTGTCCTATTTGGGTTTAGACCTGTTCTTTCTATTTGGTCGGCTTTAGAACCTTTTTCATTTGTGATTGGTCTAGTTTGGTTTCTAATAATCTTTGACCAATTATGCTCTAAAAAGGCTACACCTATAGAATGGGAAGATAAAAAACTTTGTACTCAATTATTTTTACAAAGTTTATTTTTAGGTTGTGTTGAACAAACAACTCTAGGTCAGTATTTATCTGGTTTAACTACTACAAGTGAATCTTTCTTTAATGAAGGATTTAACTCAACAAATCAATTTCAGTTTTATTTTGGTCAAACAACTTATTTACTAGGGATTGGTCTAGGTTTATGTGCTTTCGGAGGTTTATTGGGGTGGACACTCTGGAAAGGCTCCCAACTTTGGTATCAAACGTCGAGTTTACCTTACCAAATGTGGAAAATGCAGCAAGTAAACCCATTACTTATTCTAATTTACGGGTCAACAATTTTATCTTCAATTCCATATTACAGCTGGGATTACTTATTTGCTAAACCTCTAGGTTTTATTCCTGATGATAAAGGATTTGATAAAATTTCTTCGAATTGGGTTGGTGTAAAATCCGATCCACAACTACCACGATGGCGTGATTATTATATGCGTGTAAGTGGTGGAGAACCGGGAATCTTAGGTGATGGTTGGACTTGGTCCCGTTACGATAAAGCTGATTATCCAGCGTCACGTAAACGCCGTGCCTTGGAAGCTATGTTGATTAGTCATGAATGGTTCCCGCATTGGGCAAAAGATCGGGGTTTACTAAACATGGAATATTCACCAGCCCAGCCAAATATATTAAAACGCTTTTCGCGTAAAATAGGTAGTTTAACGCTACCTGGTGGTGATCGAATGAGAGATCTGATTTGGCCTAAAGATCGTCGTGAACGAACAATTGCTCGTGATTCAATTCGTGGAGTTAAAAATTGGTCCCCAAATAGATTAAACAAACTTCAAAGTTTTTGGGCTAACCTTAAAAAAAGTAAAGGAGTTACTCGCTCTGAATTACTTCAAGCTTCCCGTTATTTGACTTTCGGTCGTTTGCGTTCTTTACCTATATCAAAAGAAGATCCAGTTAATCCTTTTGTTGACGTTAATTCAAAACGTGCTTTAGGTAATGATTCAATGTCTCCAATGGTGTCAACTTGGGTAGAAAAAACTCGAGTGGACCAAGGTGTTGATAAATTAGATAATAAATTTTCACTTTTTGGTGATGATGGTAGTTTTACTATTTCTATTAAAAAGCGAAAAAATTCAATGTTTGATTTATGGCTAGCAACTCGGTCTCAAGTTATACCAGAATTTGAAACGAAATCAGGAGAATTTAAGAAATTCCACAAATATTGGGTTATTCGTAATTTAATAAAACCTCGTTTTGCTCAATGGCGTTTAAAGCCAGCAGAAGAAAATTACCTTTGGATGGCCGAACAGGATTTACAAGGTAAAAATCGAGGTGGTGAATTAGCGTTCTTATTTGAGGAAACAGAAAAAATGAAAACTAATGAATCTAATTTATTACGTCTTCAACATTATCTGGAAGTAGGTAAAAAACTTTCCACGAAAGTACCAATTACAAATTCCTCAAATAATAAAAGTTTAGAACCTGCAGTCTATACTCAAGCTTTTAAACCACTAAAATTAAATAGTCCCCGAACAAATACGATTAGTATTAAACGAAATCGTATTAAGTATCGTCGTAACGTTATTAAAAAACGTCGTTATGCTCCACGTGTGCGTAATAAACGTCTAAAAGGAGCTAATTTCAGTTCAGCTGGATTAAAACGTCGCCCTGTGATTTTTGGCTTACGTCAACCACGTTTTTTACAAACACGTGAAAGTCAACGTAAAGGGGATAGACGTTTATGGCGTCGCCGTGCTCCTTTACGCCCTTCTCCTGTAGGGCCTTCACGTTGGTCATCATTTAATTATTACCGCCAACAAGTATACCATCAAGCACTTTCACATGTTGTAGATAGTGTTATGAAAGGGCAACCGCGCGATTATTATTTAACAACAGATGAAGAAAAAACTTTAGCAAAACGCAAAGTACAATTAGCTCGTTACTATGACAGTTTACGTAGCTATAAAAAATCTCCTCGTTTCCAAAGATTTGTTCCTGGGGGTTCAAGAACATTTACTGATGGTGTTTATAACCACCAATTTAAAGGGACATTAAGTTATGCGCGCCGTTTATTTTATGTTACACCTCTAGAAGCTCAAAATATGGAAGGTGGTCGAGTATATAAAATGAGTCAGTTATTGTATGATCGTAATTCAACAAACCCAATATTACATGAAGAATTAACGCCATCAAATGATTCTAAAGGACCATTCCTAGAATTAATGCCAAGCCCTTCACCATTTTATACTGGTTGGGATGCAAATAATCATAAAATGATCTTAACTTCTCGAACATTACCACGCGTTGGGGCAGGTTATCGTGTTCCTACGGAAGAGGGTGCTTTTACAGCGTGGCCTTATAGTGCTGAGAAAATTCGCGAAATCGGTCGTCCTCGTGCTTTTACACGAGAGAAGAAAAATGTTTCTCGACGTCGTTTAGCTTTTACTTGGGATTGGCGAAAT
>Ga0163179_10001211_pt1 | contig 18341 bp, 20 predicted proteins | sample AtlANTMetagenome_FD_109643 | JGI IMG/M metagenome (GOLD analysis project Ga0163179, IMG submission 109643) | Marine eukaryotic phytoplankton communities from the Atlantic Ocean - Atlantic ANT 2 Metagenome | ecosystem: Environmental > Aquatic > Marine > Oceanic | place: North Atlantic Ocean... | reverse complement strand
TGGTCTTAGTACTACTGGAGCAGAGGGTGGCACATGGACCATCAGCCACGCTAATACATCTAGCGTCTCCAGTACCAGCAATGGGAATAATGATGTTGTTCAAGATTTAGTGTTTGATACCTATGGACACGTTACTAATGTTGTAAGTTACGATTTGGATCAACGGTATTACACTGAAACTGAGATTAATAATCGTATGAATTCATTATATTCAGTAAGTTCAGGTTATGGTGGATATAAGATCACGTTTGGAACTCTGGCCCCTAATAACAGTGACGGCCACCTCAATGGTTCAATATACCTCCAATACACATAAGGGGTCAAAATGACAGCATACGTTAAGATCGGTGGCGTGTACAGATCCGTAGCAGAAGCAAATGCATTTTTAAAACTTGGCAATTCTTACACCAATGGCACACTTGTCGGAGGCTACGTAAAAGTAAATAACGAATACAAAAAGTTTTATACTGGAACAGATAAAAAAACTTTTACACTATATCCGAATCCTTTTGCTTCGTACCCCACACGTTTTGCTAGGGGAACTACATGGGGAAATTCTGGCAATGCGCCGTGGAATGGAGATGGCGCAACTACGCTAGCCATAGGAAGATATGTTAGCGCTTCATACAGTCTGCCAAGATATTATGGAATTCTGGATTTTGTTTTCACTAATGAAAACAGTTCTTATCTAGCAACCGAATTAGCAGAAAGACCGTATGTGCATTCAGCAAGCCTTCGACTCACAAGGCATGCACAAACAGGCCAGTCTCCTAAACACGGTGCATCAACAACATCAGGAACGGTGTATGTTGGCGAGTACAGTGGAAACACTACCACGACGTATCCTGCATGTTCTGGGATTACTTTTACAGACTCTGCATCTTCTAGCCTTGATCTAGGGTATGGAGATACTGTAAATATTAATTTAAATAGTGCTGGGCACATGCAAGATTTAATTGCGCATGTTGCTGGTGGGGGAGACTTAGCAATAACTAATGAAAATTCAGGAATATGTAATAATGGTAATTCTTTTGATCAAGATTATTGCTGGTTTTATGGTGGTCCAGGAAATGCAACCAGCATAAAACCGATGCTAACAGTTGAATTAGACTACATACCACCTGAGTAATCGTAATATTATCATTTACCCTAAGGGGGTTTACATACAATATAGTTGGAGGACAGACACATGTGGAGTGAATTTATAAACATGACGGTGCCTGCCCTCGTTGGTTCAGTTGTTACATTTGCCGGAATCCTATTATCAAATAGAATTAAGAAACAAAAATTGGATTTTGATGTTGGGGCGGCACAGGATGAAGTTTGGTTAGACCTTGTGAGACAGAGTAGAATAGAATACGCTTTACAAAGGAAAGAGAATAATAGACTTCGCTATATCACGCACCACTTGCAGGGAGAAATTGATCAACTTGAAAAGAAAAATGATGAGTTGATGGAAGAGTTGCAAGCATATAAGTCACAGGACAATTTAAATGGCTGATGATTTTGTGCCGTGGAGCGAGCGTGCAGACGACGATAATGTCGATGATTTGATTGCCATGATTTCTGATGCTGTTCAAGGACAGTCAGATACAAGCGGGCAGGATGTGGTTGGTAAGATAATTGATGATGTTTTTGAATCGAGAGGCGAAGACGTAGGCATTATTGGAAACTTTGTTCTTATTGGTGAAATAATAGATGAAGAAGGCCAAGCCAATTTAATGGTGGTAACGTCAGATAACCTACCTGAATGGATTGCACGTGGAATGATAAAACTCGCTGACGAGTATATTTCTCAAGGTCCACAGTTTCCACCTGCGCATTATGATTCGGAGATGGAATAATGACTGCTGGACCGTTAGATCTTTCATGCACAAAAGGACAAACTTTTACCTACAATATTTTTATAAAAAATCCTGACGATACAGACGCTTCTTTAACTTATTGGGACTTTCGCATGCAGGTAAGGGAATTTAAGTCTGCATCAACTACTTTAATTGAGTTAACAGATAGCAATGGTAGGATTACACAGGACAATTCTAGTGGTAAAATAGTATTAAGTTTATCTTCGGCTGAGACAAATGCTTTGCCGACGGGTACACATGTATACGATTTAGAGTTAGTAAGCAATGGTGGGCGTCCAGGTGTCGTGCGATTGGTTCAAGGGAATTTTACGGTAGGTTAATATGTCAGATTACACAGTTAATGTAACAGAAACGACTAATGCTGTAACAGCACAAGACATAATTAATTCAGTTAGCGTTTCAGAAACTGCTTCAAATACTGTTTCAGTGGTAGCGGCAACGTTTGTTAATGATGCTGGCGCTTCTTCAAATTTGCTTTATTCTACTGGTGCTCCTTCAAATAGTTTGGGTTCTGAAGGGGATTTTTATATTGATACGTCTGCTGGTAACCTTTGGGGACCGAAAGGTTCCTCAACTTGGGCGGCAGATCCTATGGCTTTAATACCAAAACGGTTTACTCACACACAGTCTTCAACGTCTGCTTCGTGGACAATTACCCATTCTTTAAATGGATACCCCTCTGTAACTGTTGTAGATTCTGCTGGGACAGTGGTGATTGGTGAGGTAAAATATGATAGTACGTCTCAAGTAACAATATCTTTTGAGGCCGCTTTCGCAGGAAAAGCGCACTTAACGTAGTGGGGGAGAAGTAGTGGCTCAGAAATTTTTAGTAAATGTAGATCTAAATAAAAACGAAATTCAGAACGCTAAAGTACAAAATTTAGGGACTGCACCTGGTTCTCCTACCGCTGGGCAAATTTATTATGACACTGGAGACAATGAACTTTATGTTTACAATGGCTCCGGCTGGGTAAGCCTACAGGCAGTTGGTGACATTACTGGCGTTACCGCTGGTACTGGTTTATCTGGTGGTGGGTCATCGGGAACAGTTACAGTTAACTTTGCCCCAACTGGTCTTTCTTCGGCAACTGTAGCGTCTAACGACAAGGTAATAATTGCCGACGTAGACGACAGTGATACCCCGAAAACGGTCACTGCTGCTGCTATTGCGGCTCTAGCGCCACAAGGAGATATTACTTCTGTTGTCGCTGGAACTAACCTAAATGGTGGTGGATCATCTGGAGACGTTACATTAAATTTAGATGCTAGCCCTTCGCTAACTTCTATAACATTAAGTGCTGCAAGCCCTCTCGTATTCGAAGGCGCAACAGCAGATGCACATGAAACAACTTTCGCAATAACAGATCCCACGGCAGATAGGACAATAACTTTCCAGAATGCTACGGGTACTGTTGCTCACTTAGATAGTGATATTACGGGTAATGCTGCCACCGCTACCGCTTTAGCAACCGCCAGAAACATTGGTGGTGTTTCTTTTGATGGGACTGGAAATATAGATCTTCCGGGCGTTAACTCCTCTGGTAATCAAGATACATCGGGAACTGCGGCGACAGCGACTACAGCAACAAACGTAACAGCATCAGCAAACAACTCCACTGACGAAACGGTTTACATTACGTTTATTGATGGAGCAACTGGAGCACAAGGTATAGAGACTGATACTGGGTTGAATTACAACCCAAGTACAGGTGTTCTTACAACTACTTCTGTTACAGGAAACCTTACAGGTAACGTTACAGGTAACGTTTCGGGAACATCAGGATCTACTACAGGTAATGCTGCAACCGCTACGAAACTAGCAACTGCGAGAGCCATTAACGGTACAAACTTTGACGGCACAGCCGCAATTACAGTTACCGCTGCTGCTGATACCCTAACTGAGAACACACTTGCTTCTGGCGTTGTATCATCTTCACTTACAAGTGTTGGTACACTTTCAAGTTTGACTGTTTCAGGTTTGATTACTGCTAACGGCGGTATAACTATTCAAGCCACTGACACATTTACATTTGACAGCGTGGCGTTGACCACGGTTCAAACAAGTAGTGAATCTTTTGCTGATAACGATACGTCTTTAATGACTTCTGCTGCTATCAATGATAGAATTGGGGCAACAACGGTCAACTCTCTTACTGGAACTGCTAATGAGGTTGAAGTTTCTGCCTCAACTGGTGCAGTAACTGTTGGGCTTCCTGACAACGTAACGATTGCTGGCAACCTTACAATTAATGGTGACACAACCACAGTAAACACAGCAACTCTATCTGTTGAAGATCCGCTTATCATTTTAGCAAAATCTAATAGTGGCGCAGACTCTGTAGATATTGGTTTCTACGGTCTTTACGACACAAGTGGTTCGCAAGATCTTTATGCTGGTCTTTTCCGTGACGCTAACGACAGTGGTAAGTTCAAACTCTTCAAAGACCTACAGGTTGAGCCTACCACTACAGTAAACACTGGTGGAACTGGGTATGCTGCTGCCACACTTGTTGTTGGTACGCTTGAAGGAAACGTAACAGGTGATCTAACTGGTACAGCATCTACTGCTACAGTTGCGTCTACGGTTACGATTGCTGATGAATCTTCTGACACTTCTTGCAACGTGGTGTTTGCCACTGCGGCAACTGGAAACCTTGCATTAAAGAGTGGAACAAACTTAACATTTAATTCAAGTTCTGGGGTTTTGACCGCTACTGGATTTGCTGGTGCTTTAACTGGTGATGTAACTGGTAACGCTGACACTGCAACTGCTCTCGCAACAGCAAGAAACATCGGTGGTGTTTCATTCGACGGTACAGGCAACATTAACCTTCCGGGTGTAAACACATCCGGTAACCAAGACACTTCTGGTAATGCGGCGACTGCTACGGCATTGGCTACTGCTAGAAATATTGGTGGTGTATCGTTTGATGGTACAGGCAATATTGATCTTCCGGGTGTAAACTCTGCGGGTAACCAAAACACATCTGGTACTGCCGCATTAGCAACCTCAGTAACAGTGTCTGCAAACAACTCTACGGATGAAACTGTTTATCCTTTGTTTGTCGATGGTGCTACTGGAGATCAAGGCGCAGAAACGGATACTGGTCTTACTTACAATCCGAGTTCGGGATTGCTTACAGCAACCACGTTCTCAGGCGCACTTGCAGCGTCTAATCTTACTGGCACAACCTCAATAACTGCTGTTGGTACTATTGCTACTGGTACATGGGAAGCAACAGATATTGCAGTTACTCATGGTGGTACTGGTGCTTCATCTGCTGCTGATGCTCGTGATAATATTGGTGCAACAGGTAGCGGCCTGTCGGGCACAACTCTAGCAAGAAAGGCAGCCCTTGATTGCGCTGCTGATTCGAGCGGTACTAGCACTACTACTGTTACACACAACTTTGGAACTCGTGATGTTTTGGTTCAAATATATGATGCATCATCGTATGACGAAGTTCAAGGTGACGTTGTTAGAACAAATACAAACGTTGTCACAGTTACACTACTTGGAACAATCTCCGCTGGAGATTATCGTATTGTTGTAACCGGATAACCTCTGGAACACACAACACTTAATGTGTTATAATATGTGTAAATGCGTTTGAGGACGCCCCTACACATGATTGGTTGAGGCCATGGCACAAAGTTTTAGAACCGCTATTTCTTTTAACGGACTTGCTTCCGCATCTTCACAAGCCCTTGCAGTAAAAGTAGACGGAGACTCTGAGAATAGAATCCTTGTTGATGCCGGTGGTAAAATTACTTGGGGTGCTGGTGGGTCTAGCGCTGGCGATACTACGCTATATCGAAATGCCGCAAATGTTCTTAAAACTGACGATGGTTTTGTTGCGGCTAGTGTAACTGTGCCTGATGGTGGACTAACCCTTGGTAGTACCGCCGTTACTTCAACTGCTGCCGAACTTAATATTTTAGATGGGGTAACATCAACCACCTCGGAGTTGAACATTTTAGACGGTGTTACTTCAACTGCTTCAGAACTTAACCTTGTTGATGGGATAACAGCAGGAACAGTTTCAGCGTCAAAGGCTGTAATAGCAGATAGCAGTAAAGACATTACAGGGTTTAGAAATATTACGTTAACTGGTGAATTAGACGCTGCAACGCTAGACATTTCTGGCGATGCTGACATTGATGGTACAACCAACCTTGATGCTGTTGATATTGATGGCGCTGTTCAAATAGATAACACACTTACGGTTGGTGTTGACGATACTGGCTACGATGTCAAACTCTTTGGTGCTACTTCTGGAAAGTACATGCAGTGGGATGAATCAGCGGACGCCTTAATTGTCAAAGACACTGTAGACGCAGTGAATTTCAAAGTCAATGGCGGTCAAGGATCTGATGGACAAGTTCTAACCTCAACAGGAAGCGGAGTGGCTTGGGAAGATGCTTCTGGCGGTGGTGGAACACCGGGTGGTTCAAACACACAGATTCAGTTCAATAACAGTGGAAACTTTGGAGGAAACGCCAACCTTGTTTACGACGGCTCCGCTTTAATCACCATGACAAAAAGCGGTGCCAACACAGGAATTAAACTAGATGTAGCAAGCGATACTGAAGCGCATTCTGGTAATATTGCTTTTTATAAGTCTGAGGCTGCTGGTGCTGGAAGACTTGATAAAGACGCTGTTTATGGGCAAATAGATTATTACGGACAGACAGCCAGCAACGGATACCACCATGCTGCTTCAATTAAGACTTTAGTTGGGGATTACTTTTATTCTGATAATTTTACTCCGTCTGATATAGAGTTTTGGGCTACTCCTGCTGATCAAACTTCCCCAGTCAGAAAGGTAGTTGTTCGAGGAGGTACTTCAAATACTGATGCAGCAGCACTTGAGATTTGGCATAATCAAGCAAATAAAGGCAGTAGGGTTGATTTTGTAGATGATGATGGAACCCAGTTGGGATATTTTGGTTTTAGTGCTAATGCTAACTGGTATATGAAAAACCTTACTTCAGGTAATATGTTCATTGAATCTGAAGGTTCTATTGCTATTAGGGCAGAGGGTAATTATGAAGTAAACTTTTCTTCAACTGGACTTGAGCCTTATGCCGATGAGGGGTATAAACTTGGATCTTCGTCAAAAGAATGGTCAGAAGCATACATAGTTGATTTAAAAGTTTCAGGAAACTCTACAATGGCCGGCACTTTGACGGTTGGCGTCGATGATACTGGTCATGATGTCAAGTTCTTTGGAGCCACTTCAGGTAAGTACATGTTGTGGGATGAGTCAGCAGACGCTTTGATTGTTAAAGACACTGTAGACGCAGTTAATTTCAAAGTTAATGGTGGGCAAGGCTCAGATGGGCAAGTCTTAACTTCAACAGGAAGCGGTGTAGCGTGGGAAGATGCTTCTGGCGGTGGAGGATCACCGGGTGGCTCAGACCATCAAGTTCAGTTTAATAACAATGGCTCCTTTGGGGCTGACGCTAACTTTACTTACGATGGTTCTAATTTAACCGCTAAAGTTCCGTTCACTGTTGGTGTTGATGACACTGGTCATGATGTTAAGTTTTTTGGTGCTGCTTCTGGTGCTCATCTTTTATGGGACGAGTCAAACAACAGGTTAGACGTAGTTACTTCATCTGGGGCCGCATACTTTAGATCTTTGAACGGCACAGCCACTACTTACATCGGTTCTGATAGCGGTAATACCGCATTATTTGGAACTAGTTCAGCCCACGATACTCGCTTTATAACCAATGACACTGAACGTATCCGTATCACAAGTGGCGGTAATGTTGGTATCGGAGCGTCAAACCCTACTTCATTTTTTGTTGTTAATGGAGTCAGTCAGTTTGATGGGGCACTCAATGTTGGTGTTAATGATACTGGTCATGATGTCATTTTTTATGGAGCAACAGCAGATAATGCTTGGTTCTGGTGGGATGAATCTACAGACAACTTACTGCTCGGACCTGCTACCAAGTTAGGAATTAACGAATCAAGTCCTTCTACGTCGTTGCATGTTGGTGGTGCATCCACGGTTACTCACTCTACAGGAAATTATGTTTTAACGGGTAACAATTCCAATGAGCAAATAAAAATAGTATCCGATAATAACAGCGGTAGACCTTACATAGCATTCTGGAATCAAGACTCTGGTGGCACCCTTGACCGTAAAGGCTACATTGGTTACCCCCATGCGGCTAGCGACTCGTCAAGCATATTTATTCGTTCAGATCAAGGTCTTATTGACATGAGCGAAACAACCATGACCAAGTTGACTCTTACTGATACTACTGATACTGGCGGTGATACTTCTGATGGTGCTTTAAGGATAGGTGCCAGTTCAGGTCAGCATTTGGCTTTTGACACCAATGAAATAATTTCAAAATCCGATGATTCAACCATGGGTGACCTACATCTTCAAACCGACGGAGGCGATCTTAAGTTTGGTAATAATACTGAATTAACTCATTTTAAACTCTGTGGCAGTCAGAATCAGATTTATAGCACTTCCAATGCGCTAGAACTACACAACACTACCGCTGGAGATCAGTCTGTGTATCATTCATATTATGATGACAGTGGTACTAGGTATGGTTACATAGGGTATCCTTCTAATGATGATATGTATTTTAAAAATGAAAATGCAGGTGGTCAAATGTATTCGTTTGCACCGGGTTCATACATGTATTGGCATGTTGGTGGTGCGTATGAGTTACGTTTGGGTTCTTCTGAGTTGCGCCCTTACTCTAATGAGGGTTTGAATTTGGGTGCTTCTGGTGCTGCTTGGAACCACTTCTATTTAGGCCAAGGCAGCACATTCTCATCAGGCGGTTATTGGACACTTCGTTCAAGAGACTCTGACCGGCAAGTTATGGAGTACACATCTAGTGAGCGTTTCAAGAAAGACATTGTGGATTTACCGTTAAATGAAGCGTATCAAATACTTGATGCCCGTCCTATTAAGTTTAGGGGCGCTGATGATGATTCGTCTGTTCCTCTTGAAGCAGGTTTATCTGCTGAAAGTCTCCATAATGCAGGATTTGAGTATGCAGTACGTTACGATGAAGGACATTGGGGCGAAACTCCACGAGCAATATATTACGAGATGCTTACAGCACCCCTTATAAAGATTTGTAAAGATCAAAAAGATCGTATAGAATCTTTAGAGGCAAAAGTTGCCGCATTAGAATCAGCATAAGGAGAGATGAAATGGCTTTAGTTATAGTTAATGCAGGGAACCCTGAGGACCCAGCAGAGCAAAATAAGTATTACTGGTCAACTACAACAAATGACTGGGGTACAAAAGCAGATGCAACTCGGTTTACTCTGCAAGAAGCAAAAAACTTTTCATTAGCCGCATTACCCACTTTGTTCGCTACGTGGCAAGACGAAGATAAATTTTCTAGTTAGCCTTGACATTTTCTTAATCCCATGTTAAGATAGTCGTTATCTTTACGGAAGGGTAATAATATGAATACAGATAAACTTCTTGGCTTAATTTTTCTCGGTTTTATGGCTGGTTCCGTAGTAATAAGTACATCTACCGATAAAGACTCGCCTGAGGTTGAAGAACAAGTTTCAGAAGTTCAGTTGGTTGTTAATGATCGAACCTTTGATAACTTAACAGAAGATTGGGATACTGTACTCCCTGAAACTGAATCAACCGATGTTGAAGAACCTGATGTTATTGTTGTTGAGGAACCTGTTGAAGAAGTTGTTGTTGCAAAAGCGGAACCTGTTGAACAAGTTCTCTCTGGTGAGGAGTTGCGGACTCTCGCTGTACTGACTTCTGACTACAGGTGGAAAGAGGTTAGCAATATGGTTGTTAATCTTCAGGTAATAATTAACGTAACACCAGACGGGGTTTATGGTCATATGACTAGAAATGCTCACATACGAGCCTTGAAAGATAGGGGCTTAGATGATACAATCGTACCATCAGTACCTACATACGCAATTACCCCACGATGCGAACAATGGTGGGATACTGCTTTGTCGGTTGGTTGGGAAGAGTCAGAGTTACTTCAACTCGGTGCGATTATGTATGCCGAATCACGATGCACCCCTGATGCTATTAGCCAAACGTCAGACTATGGTCTAGCGCAGATAAACTGGACGGCACACGGAGAACGACTTTCAGCAAAAGGTATTACAAGGCAAGACCTTTTAGATCCTGTTATAAACCTAAGAGAAGCAAGGGCTATTGCAGATTTTGGCCTTCTTGCGTTTGGTTGTCAATGGCAACCGTGGTACATGAGTGGTAGTTGGTGCTAGTATAAGAGGTATGAGTGCTGACATTGCAATTGACTTAAGTCGCTACGCACTTGGTTGGAGCGACGAAGAAGACTACGCCTACAAACCGACAAAAGGTTTAAATAAAACCCTTATCCAAGAAATATCTTGGATGAAGGGTGAGCCGAATTGGATGAGAGATTTTCGATTAAACTCACATCAACGGTTTATCAAGCGTCCCATGCCCCACTGGGGTGGTGACATGTCTGGAATTAACTTTGATGACATTTACTACTACATAAAACCTACAGGATCATTGTCTAAAGATTGGGATGATGTTCCCGAAGCCATTAAAGGAACTTATGAGAAACTTGGTATACCTGAGGCAGAAAGAAAGTATTTAGCAGGTGTTACTGCTCAATATGAATCAGAGGTTGTTTACCACAGGAATCGTGAAGACCTTGAGAAGCAAGGTGTAATCTTTTGCGATATGGATACAGCGTTAAAAGAACACCCAGAGATAGTTAAACAATACTTTGGAAAGGTTATCCCACCTAACGATAATAAGTTTTCAGCGCTAAATTCAGCAGTGTGGAGTGGTGGGTCGTTCATATATGTACCACCAAACGTTAAAGTTGAAATGCCGTTACAAGCATACTTTAGAATTAACGCAGAAAACATGGGTCAATTTGAAAGAACTTTGATTATTGCCGATGAAGGGTCGGAAGTTCATTATATTGAAGGGTGTTCTGCACCTGTTTACAGCACAGACTCTCTCCATTCTGCTGTGGTAGAAATAATTGTAAAAAATTCAGCAAGGGTTACTTACACAACAATCCAAAATTGGTCATCTAATGTCTACAACTTGGTGACGAAACGTGCGCTTGTCGAGGCTGAAGGCCACATGGAATGGATTGACGGCAACATCGGAAGTCGTCTGACAATGAAATACCCTGCTGTTGTGATGGTAGGGCCTAAAGCCTCAGGTGAAGTTTTATCTGTAGCCTATGCCGGTGCTGGCCAGCATCAAGATGCTGGAGCAAAAATGACACATGCCGCTCCAGAAACTACATCTAAAATTGTTTCTAAATCTATTTCTAAAGATGGCGGAAGGTCGAGTTATCGTGGGTTAGTTCGTGTAGAAGAAGGCGCACATGGATGCAAAAGCCATGTTCAATGTGATGCTTTAATTTTGGATGAGGATTCCGTAAGTGACACATATCCATACATGGAGATTGGGTCAAAAGATGCCATTATTGGGCACGAAGCAACGGTATCAAAAGTAGCAGATCACCAACTTTTCTATTTAATGAGCAGGGGCTTAACAGAAGAACAGGCTATGTCTTTAGTGGTTAATGGTTTTATTGAACCTGTAACAAAAACTTTACCAATGGAGTATGCGGTTGAATGGAGTAGGCTTATTGAACTACAGATGGAAGGCTCTGTAGGTTAATCTGGTGATAGAATAGAAGTATGAGGTACTTCTACAAGGTTACTTTAGATCGAGTTGTTGATGGTGATACTGTTGATGTTATCATTGATTTAGGCTTTGACATTTTACACAAAGCCCGTGTTCGCTTGCATGGTGTCAATACGCCGGAGACAAGGACTCGTGACCTAGAGGAAAAGGCGTTAGGCTTAAAGGCTAAATCTTTTGTACAGGTTTGGTTGGGTAAAAGCGATCATTTTTACATTCAAACCTTTAAAGATGCTGGCGGCAAATACGGAAGAATCTTGGGTAAGATTTACCTAGATGAAGAGCGAACTGAGTGCTTGAATGACGACTTGCTGACCAATGGTCACGCAACAGAGTACTTTGGTGGTAAAAGGTAACCTTGACAGGTTCTCTTTTTGCTAGTATCATAACCTTATGAAAAAAGTTACACACGCAATTACCGAAACAATACGCCCAGATTCCAATAAAGATACAATCAGAGCCTTAGATTTACTTATCGCAAAAGATGGAGTTTTTCGCACAGGCGAGAAATGGGTGCATGATTCTTTACAACTCTTGATCAAAGAGGGGTACGTTAACCAAGAGGGCACTTGTTTATCAATTGGAGAAAACTTTGAAAATTTCTTGTTACACGTCATAGCAGAGAACGCTAACTTTACCGACACACTTATAAGTTACAGATCTCTTGTTCAGAAGAAACTCAATGAGTATGATGTTGCTGAATCAGAAGTAATGCAGCAATTAAATTCAATTGTTTCAACAGAAGAAAAAATAATATACCTTACGTCTGTCGTTTCTAGTACTTTTGGAAAATTAGGAGTTGCACTTGAAAAAACACAGGCTTTAGAAGCAAAATTAGCAGAGATGGACATATCTCTTTCTGTAATGGAGTCGATAACGTTCAATGAGGATTCTAACGAATAACACAAAGGTTCTTCTTGCAGTTTTAGAGAACCCTAACATGAATCAAAGACAGATAAGTAGGCTTTTGGGAATGCACTACCAGCATATTTGGAGGTCTTTAGATCGCCTAGTTAAGGAAGGTATTCTGAAAAAAGAACGACGAGATCGAAGAACATTTTTTAAAGCAGACACTGGTTTTTACCAATTAGAAGATATTAAACGATTATACGCTTGCATTGATGGCGAGAGTATGCTACACTTAGACAATGGAGATGTTACAACATTATGAGTAAAAAAATTAAAGCAAAAATTCTGTACTACGACTTAGAAACGGCTCCAAACTTAAGTTATGTCTGGGGACAGTACGAGCAAAATGTTATTGATCATAGTCGTGAGTGGTACATGCTGTGCTTCTCTTACAGGTGGGAACATGAGCGCAAGACACATGTCTGTTCGCTTGTTGACTTCCCTGAAGCGTACAAACAAGACCCAGAGAACGACTTTCATGTAGTCAAAAGACTCCACGAAATGCTTGACGAGGCAGACATTATTATTGCCCATAATGGAGATAAGTTCGACATGAGAAAAGCCAATGCACGATTTGTTGCACATGGCTTAGGTCCTATTTCTCCAGTGCGTCAGGTGGATACTCTTAAGGTTGCTCGTAGGTACTTTATGTTCAATAGCAACAAACTAGATCATTTAGGCAACTATCTTGGTGTTGGTCGCAAAGTTTCTACAGGTGGGTTTGAAACATGGGCCGGCTGTATGCGAGGCGATAGAAAGGCTTGGAAAACCATGATTAAGTATGCTAGACAAGATGTTTCTTTACTTAGAGACGTTTATATGAAACTCCGCCCATGGATGACGAATCATCCAAACCTCAATGTCTACACTGGTGGGGCATCTTGCCCTACTTGTGGGTCAGATAATTTACAGAAGCGTGGTCAGCGACATACGCAAGTTGCCACCTACCAAACATATCAGTGTAACGATTGTAAATCTTATAGCAGAACGAGACTTGCTGAAAAGGTTGAACGTCCACAGATTGTACCATAATGGCAGACAACATAACATTACTAGACGATTGGTTACACGAAACATACACAGCAGAAAATGCATTAGGCGAAGTTATTCTTGTAAGGTCTGACGATCAGTTTGCAGATTTTAGAGATTGGCTATTTGAGCGTAAACGTCCATTGGCATACGACATTGAAGCAACTGGGCTAGATATTTTCTCTCCAGAATGGGAAATTAAGAGTATTCAGTGGGGCGATAGAGATAAGGCGTGGGTCTTTCTATGGACTGAGCCTTGGTTCCAGAAGTCGATTGATATAGTTATGAATGACACAGACTATAGACTTTTAGCACACAATGCGGCTTACGATACGCTTGGGCTTGATCGACATGGACATGTTGATGCAATTGAAATGCTAGAGCGAACATATGACACAAAGATATTGTCGCACTTAGCGGACCCCAGAAGCCGTTCTGAAGGCGGTGTAGGGCACGGACTAAAGATACTATCAACGTACCACGTAGATCCATCAGCCCCCGATTCAGACTCCGCACTTAAAGATATATTTAAAAAGCAAGGCTGGAGCATTCAAGAAGGCTGGAAAAACATTCCTGCGTCTCACCCTACGCTCGTACACTACGCAGGAACAGATGTTATCCTAACTGCTAGGCTTTTCCCTAAGTTGAGGGACGAAGTTAAGCGCAAAACAATGGACCACTTAGTCAAGTATGAGCATACTATATCTAGGCTTGTTGTAGACATGCAAAGGCGTGGGCTTCGACTTGACGTTGATTACGCTAATAAACTTGCTGAATCAATGACTGAGGAAGAAGAGCGACATCTTGGGATAATTAGTTCCTTTGGTGTTGAGAATCATAATGCTACTAGGCAAGTAGCGGAGGCATTGCAAGATCTTGGCGCAAAACTTACAGAAACAACCAATTCAGGGGCATTGAAAGTAGACAAGACTATTCTTACCAACATTGCTAATGATGAGTCTTTAGGCAATGCTTCTATGTTAGCGAAGTCAGTTATGGCGGCTAAAAACAATGCTAAATGGCGAGATGCTTATGTGATTGCTTGTATTGACAGTATGGATTCCAAAGGAAGAGTTCACCCTAGTATAAACAGTTTACAGGCTAGAACAGGGAGAATGTCAATAAGTAATCCTCCCTTACAGCAATTGCCTGCTGGCCAAGATGCTATACGTCGCATGTTCTTAGCAGAAGAAGGCTGTTCTATGGCATCAATTGACTTTTCTGGTGTAGAGTTAAGAGTACTTGCAGCACTATCTCAAGATCCCGTAATGCTAGATATTTTTAGTCAAAACAATGATTTACACCAAGCGACTGCTGACAACACAGGAGTTACACGAAAAATTGCAAAAACTGTTAATTTTGGTAAAGTTTATGGCGCTGGACCTAAAACTCTAGCGAGACAATCTGGTTTATCTGTTGAAGAGGCGCAGAAAGTATGCGATTTGTTTGATTCAACATACCAAGGCGTTACAAAGTATTCACATCAGTTGGCGGCCCCAGTTAAACGAGGGCAAAGGAACTATGTTATCACCCATACAGGTAGAAAACTTCCGGTAGATCAAGAGCGACCATATGCCGCTTTAAATTACTGCATACAGTCTACTGCGAGAGATGTTTTAGGTAGAGCCATGATAAAAGTCCATGAGGCTGGATTGTGGGAGTACGCATTACTTCCTATACATGATGAGATATTATTCAGTTTTCCCAAGGAAGACGCAGAAGAATTGTGTCGTCATGCAGGGGTTACAATGGAAATGATACTAAAAGATGTGCATATTACTTCTGAACCTGATCTAGGTGGCGACTCTTGGGGGACGTTATATACAGAAGGCGAACATGAGGTTGTTGAGTTAACCGAAGACGATCGACGCAAGTATGGCGACAATAAACTAAAAGAGCACCTTTTTAACCCAGTTAAAGCAGAATTTTAGACTTTGATTAAAAACAAAAGTAGCATCGTAGATACAAAACTTCTAATTTACTTACAAAAGTTGGGGTTTCGCCTTGACATTATCAATTTTGTGTGCTAAGTTAGTATCCTACTGTTCTAAAAATCACAAGATCCACAGTTGGGAGCGTATATATGAAATTTTATTTGAACACACTACTTGAGCAACACATGGCTAGGTTGCTTGAAGAATCAGACAGAGAAGACGCAAAGCGTCGTCACCCTTCTAGCCAAACAAACACCGAGGAGAGTAAATAATGGCTGGTTATGTAAACAGTTCTAAACATAAAATTCTTACCAGAGAAGAAGAAATTGTTCTTGGTAGGGCAGTAATTGAAGGTCAAAAAGCCGCAAAACAGTTAAATGATTGCTTTATTGAGGGTGTAACGTTAGACTTCCCTGAAAGACGAGCATTAAATGTGGCAGTTAAAGAAGGTAAGCGGGCTAAAGACAACTTTGTTGAGCATAACTTACGGTTAGCAATGGATACCGCAGCAAAGTATGCTCGCTCGCAGTCTCGTATGGAGTATGAAGATTTGATACAAGAAGCAACAATAGGATTGATGCGTGCTGTAGACAAGTTTGACCCCGATAAAGGGTTTAAGTTCTCCACATATGCTACATGGTGGTGTCGTCAAGCATGCCAAAGAGCAATCGCTAATGCTGGGCGTGCTATACGCCTCCCCATGCATGTCGAAGCAGATGTTCGTAAGTTGGCAGCAACTCTTGAGGAGTTTGAATCCACATATGGGGCAGGAGAGTACTCTCGTCACGAATTAGCAGACTTTTTAGGCTGGGATTCTGACAAGTTTGATGACATATGGTCACACATGGAAAACACTCGGTTAGAGTCGCTAGATATCCCTCTTTCTGAGGATAGTTACGTTTCACATGCTGATACCCTAGCCGATCCTGATCAAACAGATGTAGATGAGTTGGGGATTAGGCAAAGTTTTGCCCAAGATATTCTAAACGCACTATCTATTTTACCTGAGCGTGAGTTCAAAGTGCTTACAATGCACCACGGGTTAGGCAGTATAGGTAACCCTATGACGTTACAGGAGATAGGTGAAGTAATGGGTTTAACTCGTGAGCGTGTACGTCAGTTAGAAGCAAAGGCGATTGCTAGGCTTCGACACCCTTCTTCTGGTATTGCTTGGGCCTTTAGTGAGGAAAATCCCGACTTTTAGACTTGACAGGTATTAGTCTTCTGTGCTAGTGTGGTTTACACACACCCCCATGGCGGAATTGGCATACGCAGGAGACTTAAAATCTCTGGTCTATCGACATGTGGGTTCGAATCCCACTGGGGGTACGAGAAACAGGAGAAGATATGAACATATTTGTAGTAAACGAAGATCCATCTGAAGCGGCTGTGTCACTTTGTGATAAGCATGTTCCTAAGATGATTGTTGAGACAACTCAAATGCTTGTGAGTGCTTTGAGGAGACACGGAGCCGGTGATGAGGATGTTCCTCTAACAAAGGCTGGAACTCCCCACAAAGGAGGCTACAAGCATCACCCTGCTACAGTTTGGACTGGCGATAGCCGTTCCAATGCAAAATGGTTGCTTGAGCATGGCTTTGCTTTGTGTAATGAGTTTGAGTTTCGATTCAACAAAGAACATGCATGCCTAAAGCAATTAGAAAAAGTTAGCCAAGAATTACATTGGATTCCTGATGGTGAGATGACAAATGTGGCGTTGTGTGTGGGCGAAGATTTTCAGAATGGCACTACCCACGCTCCTATTGAAGACGCTGTACCAATCTATCGGGATTTCTACAGGAACGATAAAGTTGAGTTTGCCAAGTGGAATAAAAGTCGATCCGCACCTGAGTGGTGGATTTAATATTTGACTTGTATCTATAAAACGCTATAATATGTATAGAAGATGCCGATTGGGTCTTCGTAAAAAATTAATTTAACTTTGCTATTTAGGAGGTTATTATGGGCACAGATATAAGTGTCTTGAACAGGCTACGGCCTTTTAGTATTGGGTTTGACTCCCTCTTTGATCATTTTGAGTCAGTGTTGGAGTACAATGAGTCATATCATGCTTACCCACCGTATAACCTTGTCCAAGTGGACAAGGAACACTTTGTTATCGAGATTGCTGTCGCTGGATTTAACAAAGAAGATTTAAACATGACAGTAGAAAACGGTATTCTGATTATTTCTACGAAACAAACAGAAGATAACCGAAATGTTTTGCATCGTGGGATATCTCACAGGCATTTCAAAAAGCAGTTTAGGCTTGCAGACAATGTAGAAGTAAAGTCCGCAGACCTTTCTGACGGTTTACTGACGATTAATTTGGAAAGAATCATTCCAGAGTACGAAAAACTTCGTACAATAGAGATATCGTAAGGGAGAGGTATGGACAACGAAGTTGTAGAACAGATGATATCCCAACTTGAGGATATGCTAAAGTTGACCGCTGACCCTGAGAGATCTTTGTTCTCTGCCGATGAGTTGCAGAATGAACTTTTAGATTTATTGAATATAGCGACACAACTTCAGAAGTAAAATCATGGAAGAGTTTTCTTTGCGTGTATCTAAGAGTAATGAAACGCCCGCAAGGGTAGTTGATAACTTGGAGCATGCAGAGGAGTTCTTTCGTGACTTAAATTATACTAATCTCTCCAAAGACATATTAATGGCGAGGGATACAATACTTACTTTAATAAAACACGCTGATGCTTTGGTTCATTCAATTGAGTGGAATCAAAGCCCAGACAACGCTATTGCTGAGTATATACACTACAGAGGGCGTGAAATACAGGAAACACTGAATAAAAGTTTCAGGTCAGAATCGTATGAAAAAGCGTATATACCAAACGAAGAAGTGGCTAAATAATGCATAAAACGGAAATAAAAGAGTTCGATTATGAC
>Ga0163179_10001210_pt1 | contig 18351 bp, 17 predicted proteins | sample AtlANTMetagenome_FD_109643 | JGI IMG/M metagenome (GOLD analysis project Ga0163179, IMG submission 109643) | Marine eukaryotic phytoplankton communities from the Atlantic Ocean - Atlantic ANT 2 Metagenome | ecosystem: Environmental > Aquatic > Marine > Oceanic | place: North Atlantic Ocean... | reverse complement strand
GATGAGGCAAAACCTCCACAACTTGCACATTGCCACCATGCGTCACTGGCCGTTAGAACTTGGCCGGTTACCAAACAATTGAATGTCGGCAGAGAATCACTAGAATCAGATTGCTGATTTTGCTCATTCCCACGTAATTCCTGAATTTGTTCTTGGCTCCAACCTGCGGCAATCAATTGCTCATCTGTGAAGTCCTCTGGAGCAGGGGTAGAGGTTGTAGTCACAACAGGTTGTTGTTGGACGACTGGTGCAGCCGTAGGCATAGGCCCAGGAGCTCCAGGCATAGGACCTGGTGGAGCGGTTTGAGGTTGCACATGTTGTTGCACATTGGCAACCGGCTCAGCAACTGGTGTGGATGGTATTTGTACCTGGGCGATTGAGGAATGTTCAAATGGAGCAGTGTCTGTTTCTTCTTCGTCATCAACTCCATATTCTAAATCATCCAACTCTTTACGGCGCTTCAAAATCATGGTTGTCATAAAGATGAAGAAAACTGCGAAAATAATCGAGGCAATGATTCCACCGGCTAAAATAGCAGCACTCCCGAATCCTGCAAACCCACCACTATCATCGACCTGTATGGTTTGTAGGTGTACTGGTCCAGATGACCAGATGAGATTTCCAGAGTCATCTGTCAACTCAAACTCTACCGTTCTATCTAGTACGTCTGCACCAAGTGAAATATCGCATTCAATCGAGCCAGTTTGCGCAGGACCTGGGTTTGAAGCAGGTAATAGTAGGACGATTTCACCATTCTGTGATCTTGGCCGACAATCAATAAACACCGATTCTGGGGTTTTCGATGAGAGATTTACGGTGATAGGCATCGTGGAATCTGTAGTGACATTGATGTGGAACGTGCGCATTGAATCGGGCTCAAACTGGATTGAAGGATCCAAGTTCCAGACTGCCGATAAACTGCGTTTTTGATCGACGGATACTCGCAATTCCGTAGAAACGGTTTGCAAAATATCTTGGCTAGTGATTCTCCCGCCTTCAACTTCAAGAATCAAGCGTATCGATTCACCTAGGGGAAAGTTGTCCATGGTTTCGAAATGAATGGTGATTTCTTCAATACCACCGGGGCCCATTGGAACATCGACCCATCCATTGAGCTGACCAACGCCTCGGCTGGTAACGGCTTGCACCAACATACCTGGCAAGTTCTTGTCTGTAGTCACTCGAATACGCAGACTGCTATCGTAAGTATTACCTGAATTTTGTAATTGAATTGACCACTCAGCACTCTGGCCCATCCAGAGGGATGCCTCAGTTTCTTGAAAGTCAGTAATTTCTGGGATCGCTGTCATCAGTGTCCGATATTGCCAATTAATCTGGGAATCATTGGGGGTTGAATCAGTACCCTCGAAGGGGCTTGCTGAAAACATCAAATCAAACACTTGATTGGGATCTTCACTGCCTGGAACATCAACGAACAATACCCCCATTGCAATGTGATTGCCATCATAACTCGTAGAGAGGCTTAGTGGCCCAATGATGGTGGCACTATTGAACTGAATCCACCAATTCCAATCCGATGATACAGAAAGGTCAAACACAACATTCTCTGCACCATTCCCGAGATTCTCCACTTCAAAAGGAATCTGATTTACCTGCCCAGGCAAGATATCCATTTCTGGGGTATTCATCGTGATTGCGATGTCATGCAGTTGTCTTACTCGGATTCCAGAAAAAGGATCTTCATCACCACTCATTCCAGATTCTGTGGAGATGATGTGAGGTGTGACAATGGGTCCAGGATCGTTTGCTTGTGCTGATTCTGGTGCAGTAAATGAAACTAGAACTCGTGTGCTATCATGGGGTCCAATAATCACATTCGAAGCGGACAATAACTCGATACCCCAACCAAATACACCCGTCTCATCAAATGTGAAGGTAAAGGCATCTTGTTGGCTGGCATTGTTCCAAATGGTAAACGGTACAGTAATCGATTCCCCAGGAGAAATCCACCAACCTTCTGAAGGTATATCATCAGGTGTAACACCTACCGCAGCATTCGATACCATGGAGGCCGTGACATTCGCCCTCATGACTGAAATTTTGTCGGAATCAGCTTGACTGATTGCTGTAAACGCCGAGCTCGCACGCATACCAGAGGGGGCATCTTGAGGGAGATTTGCGGTAATCATCACGCTCTCACTTCCATCAGCCGGAATGGTGACCATGGTAGGCTGATCCCACTTGAGACCAAATGTCCAACCATCATGAGATAAAACCGGGGATGTGGAAAGAGCAAACGTATCTTGCCCATCACCGTCATTTCGAAGTGTGATTTCAAAATCACAGGCATTACCAGGTGCGCAAGCAAACCCGGGGTCTTGCTCTACCCATTTTGGTTGATACCCCGGATCTACAATGAATGATGCAGTGGTTGTAGCCATCACGGTCGATTCAGTACTGTGAGCGTGTACGTTAACTGTGGTCGAACCCATGGAGGAACCCTCTGAAGGTTGAACGAGCAATTTGATGGTTCTAGACTCACCTTTGCTGATATCCAGTCGGGACCCATCGGGAATTTGAGAACCGGTCATATGTTGGAATTTATGATTCCAACCTGCGGGTAAGTTCGATACGCTCATTTCGACTGAATCAGATAGATTACCTGAATTGGTCAAACTGATGGTAGTTTCAGCCCATTCTCCAGCTTGCGCATGTCCACTGGAGCCTGAATTTGCTGAAATGGAATACTCTTCAGCACGCGCTTTTTGATCGTAAAACATTACAATGTCTTCCATCCAGTGACCAATATTTGTGCCCGCTCCATTCGAGTGGAAGTTGATGCGGAATTTGAACTGACTATTCATCGTATTCGCAGGAATGCCCCAGTAAGGCACAACATCGTTACCAACTTGGTTTACAGTGATGAGCCAACTACTACCATCTGTGATAAAATCGGTATCAATATCACCACTTACAGTATTGGGTGAAATTCTGACCCAAGCGGCCCCATCCCACACATCGATGTCAAAGCCATCACCGCTGTCTGCAGGAGGGTTTCCAGACCATGAACTACCTGTGTAGAAGAAGCCGATGCCAATACCGCGAGTCGGATTTGCGTGAGCATCAGAGGTATCGATGGTTGCACTGACCAATGATGTATCCCAATTGTTACCGTAATTTGAAGCTGAGGTTTGACCCCCGACATGGAACGAATTGGAACCGCTAAGTGAAGCTTCATTTGAGACATACCAATTGCTACCAAGCGACCAAGAACCACTGGTTTCAGCCTGATCATACAAGTTACCAATGGTCAGGCTTCTTGTCCCAATATCATTGCTCGGATTGGCATCGTTTGAGAGCATTGAGGTTACTCGAATGGTGTGATTCCCACTGTAATCTGGAATCCATGTGGTGGTTACCGTGGCACTGCCACCCGCGGAAATGGAACCAACACTCCCACTGTATGAATGGAGGACAAAATCAATGTATTCATCGTGCAAAATTTCGATGTCAACATTGAAACTGCTGGCACTAGAATCTCCTTGATTCTCCAAAGTCACTTCAATCCTTTGCTCTAGTCCTAGCATGCCATCAACAACCCACAAATCGGCGGGTCGATTCATGCCAACAGAAGATGGATCTTGTGAAGAAAGAGGTGCGTGATTTGCATGATCAGTAGTACTTACGTAAGATACGTAAGCGGAAGTTGGGATAATGTCAGGCCCTGCGCGACCTTGGGTCGCCTGTGCCAAAGGTACTGTCGAAAACAGCATCATTACGACCAACACAAGCGCGAGGCGAGCAGGGGGTCGATTCGAGGGGGACAGCATGGGCTTCAGCGAGCAGTAAACACGAGAATAGAATAACGTAACGGTCAGTCATCTGCCCCAGTATCATCTCGTAGCTTTTCGAGTGCTGTTTGCCTGACGCGATCTTCTCGCATCTCCTTCGCTCGGGCTGCGAAAAAGATGATCAGTGGAACAATCAATGCCAAGCCGAAGCAACCGATCAATGCTGAAATCGACCATAGCATCTCCTCGACGGGATCCACCTTGAACACTTCAACCGATTCCAAATCATGCGATGTCGATTGCACGTATGGTGAATATTCATCGGGATGAATACTATCAGAACTGGTGAGAGTAATAGTCCATGTAAACGTTCGATTATGCTTGGAAATTAAGTCATTAGAGATATCTTCAGCCTCTTCCATTGAGTCGGCGTACAAACTACCGAGGCCCCCCATAGGAAGTGCTGGATGAACGATTCCTCTGAATGTCAGATTCCCATCATTTTCGGCTGTAATTGAGTGAGTTGATGCCGCAGTGCAAACATTGTATTCTTCGTAATTTTGCTCATTGTTTTGACGACAACTGAATCGGTCTGCATCCTCGGAGCCGAGCATTTCGTGGTGATACCAAACGCCATCTGATATCGTAATCGTGACCATGTCTCCCGATTCTATGCCTGCGATTGAGACATTCAGCCATGTCGTGGCATTAAATGTCGAAAATGTCCATGTTTGAGTGGTATTATCATCGGATAAACCTTGATCTGTGGCATCGTGTTCTACCGATTCATTTGTGGTATTGTATAGATAATACGAGGAATCCATCGTGGCGCCATAAACGGCATACGACAGAATCAAAATGAGTGTCAAGCCAAGGCCAACCATGGTCCGAAGCATGTTCGGATTTTGGGCCAATGCCTTCTTCATGATTCGTCGAATAATATCTCACCCTTGAACCTTGGCAGAACCATCCCGAGAAAGCCCCACCGTAGGTGGGCGGTCAGCGTTAAATATGGGGTGCTGGTCGGCGAACTGCTTAGGTGCCTCTCATGACCACGTTTTACGATGTCCCAGCAGAACTCCTGATTCCTGCCCTAGCCGAGCGACTAGAGGCTCATGACAAAATCACTCAACCCGATTGGGCCGACTTCGTGAAGACCGGCGCACACAAGGAGCGACCCCCTGTTCAGAAAAACTGGTGGCACCTTCGCAGTGCTGCTATTTTGCGCAAGGTCGGACGTATGGGACCCGTTGGTGTAAACCACCTATCTCAGGCTTTTGGAGGACCCAAGAATCGAGGTGTGGCGCCGAACCGTGCAACCACCGGAAGTCGACATGTGACCCGCACATCTCTTCAGCAACTCGAAGATGCTGGACTGGTCGCAATCCGTCGAAATGCCGCAGGAACGGTCAACATGGGCCGTGTATTGACTCCTGAGGGACAGAAGTTACTCGATGCAGTTGCTCATGAAGTTCGTCCTGAGGCTGAAGCCGCCTATCCTGGCTTGAGTAAGTACTGATTGGAGAGGAGATTGTGGGTGAGGTCATGACCGTCGAAGACGAGGAATTGGCCCGACTCCGTGCTGCTCGCCAAGCAGAAATCCAGCAGCAACTTCAAACTCAAGCTGAGCAACAGGCACAAATCGAAGTTGAACAAGCTGCGGCAGACAAGGAAGCAAACGTGATCACAAATGCCATGCGCACCATTCTCACACCTGAGGCTCGCGACCGATTGGCACGCGTAGAACTCGGACATCCAGAACTTGCGTCTACAGTAAAGCAGCACCTGTTTACTCTACATCAGAACAATCAGATTCAAATCCCTGTGACCGATGAAATGTTGAAACGCATTTTACAGGGACTTTCAGAAAACGGACGTCGGGAGACCACCATTCGACGAATTTGAGGGATTTACATGGCACGACACAAACCCTATGCAAAGAAGAAGCGCCTGAACAAGGTCACTAAGCAGAACCGTAGGGTCCCTGTTTGGGTAATGCTACGAACCAACCGCAAGGTGACAAATCACCCAAAGCGCCATCACTGGCGTCGAAGTAAACTACAACGTTAGGAGGATTGTAAATGGCTGAAACAAAGGAAATGGTTGTCCCACTACGCGCGGCATGGGCTGTACCTCGTACGCAGCGTGCGGCTCGAGCCATGAAGGAAATTCGCAAGCACGTCTCCCGACATATGAAGATGGAAGAGGATGAAGAACTGTGGATTGATGAAGCTGTCAATCACGCTATTTGGGCCCGTGGCATTCAGAAGCCACCCCGTAAGATTCGTTTGGTCGTCACTCGTGAAGAGGGATTCCCAATTGAAGTCAAATTGGTAGAGGAGTGAACAACATGGGAAATATTCGACCGTCATTTATCAAAATCCGAGCTATCCGACTCTGTGAGGAATATCCTGATCAATTCAACGATGATTTCGATCATAACAAGGCATTGGTTGCCGAGTATACCGATGTAGAAAATAAGCGTATGCGAAACTGGATTGCTGGTTACGTAACACGATACATGCAGCGCCGCGAGGACTGAGGAGTTACCATGTCGACCCTCGAGGTCGATCAATCAGGCGAGATTGGCCACGTACATCACCCCAATCGCCAGGTACTCATTGAATTCATGAACCATCTAAAATCGAATGGTTTCCTCAGGTTTTCCTACCCCATGCCCGACCAAGAACGTGGCGAGGGGTGGATGATGTTTCTATATGAACCATTATCGCAGTCACTCATTGATCAATTTGAGGCATGACAATGGGCACCAATTCAGCGATACCACATCCAACATGGAACTGTGAACTTGTCATTGTTCTAGTTGAACCTCAATTTGAGGGGAATATTGGAGCTGTAGCCCGATGCCTACGCAATTTTGGGTTGCATGAGTTGAGAATTTTACGACATGATGGAGAATTCTCTGATGAAACTCGTAATCGAGCAAAGCATGCCCAAAGTGTGCTGGATGATTGTCAAATTCACCAAGATTGGGATGCTTGCTTTGAAGACATCAGTTTGGTCATCGGCACCAGTGGTAAGAGAGAACATGGCGACAAGGTTCTGTTCCGGCATTTTTTACTACCCGCAGAAATGGGTGAACGTTTGTCGCAAGTGGAAGGCAAAGTCGCGATCGTATTCGGCCCCGAGGGTATGGGCCTGACTCAGGAAGAGTTGCGTGCATGTGATTTGATGTTGACCATACCCACTTGGGAGGGTTACCCCATTCTGAATCTCAGCCATACAGTCGCCATTGTATGCTACGAGTGGTTTCAAACCTTGTTGCCCAAGGTTGGTCGTGAAAAGTCATTGCCAAAAACTGTGCATACTGAGCGATTGCTGAATCCTGACCTAAAGCGAGAAATACGCAGGCGTGCAGAAGAACTTTCAGAAGTTTCAGGTAAAAGGGAAGATCAGAAAGTCTCGGCCGCTGATACTCTTAGTCGAGTAATCCTAAGGGGAATGCCAACCAACGACGAAGCACATCGATTACTAGGATTGTTGTCAGAAGCTTCGGAAGCCATGCAAGATGACAAATCATGATTTGGTCCAGACCGAATAAGTGGTCGAAAACTCGTTGTCGTCATCAGCTTCTATCGTCTCAATAACTGATTCTGACCACTCTTCACGATTCCATTCGGGAAATTGCACATCCCCAGACTTTGTTGTGTGAACTGTAGTCACGTGAATCTCCTCGACCCGATCGAGAAACATTTCGTAGATTTGGGCACCACCAATGACCCAACACTCATCACAGGCCTCAGCGTATGCAATTTCGATTGCGCGCCCGTGATACAATGCATTTTCGGCCTCTGGATGGCTCCACTCCATATCACGTGACATCACGATGTTCACTCGTTCAGGAAGGGGTTGAAACGCATCGGGAAGTGAATCCCAGGTTTTTCGTCCCATGATGACCGCGTTGAATCCGTCAGCCTCAGTCAGAGACTTGAATCGAAGCATGTCAGATTTCAGTCTCCATGGCAAGTCGCCCTGTTGACCAATACAACCGTCCTCATCCATGGCGACAATCATTGCTAATTTCATTCGTTCACCTACACGCTGATTGGAGCCGCGATGTGTGGATGGTGCTCATATCCTTCAATTTCAACATGATCAGCTGTGAAATCATCAATCTCCGAGATACTCGAATCGAGTTTGAGTATTGGAAGTGGCAGTGGTTCACGCGTGACTTGTTCTCTAGCTTGTTCGAGATGGTTCAGATACAAGTGTGCATCACCAATGGTATGAACAAAATCACCCGCGCCTAGACCACAAACTTGTGCCATCATATGGGTTAGCAAGGCGTATGATGCGATATTGAAGGGGACTCCGAGAAATACATCTGCACTTCGTTGATATAATTGGCAAGAGAGTTTGCCATCTGCGACATAAAACTGGAAGAATGCATGACATGGCATGAGCGCCATCTCCTCTAATTCCCCGACGTTCCATGCACTGACCAAAATTCTTCGACTTGAAGGATTACTTTTGATCAGTTCAATTGCCTCAGCGATTTGATCAATTACGCGACCGTCTTTGGTTTCCCACTTACGCCATTGTTTACCATAGACTGGCCCCAAGTCTCCATTCTCATCCGCCCATTCATTCCAAATCCGGACCTTGTTTTCCTGAAGGTAGGCCACATTGGTATCCCCAGAGAGAAACCAAAGCAACTCATGGATAATGCTGGGCCAATGCAATCGTTTGGTGGTCACAGCCGGAAAACCTTCTGATAAATCGAATCGCATCTGGTGCCCAAAAACAGACAATGTACCCGTACCGGTGCGGTCACCACGTTCCACTCCCTCATCGAGAATGCGACGTAGAAGGTCGAGATAGGTCTGCATGATAGTACGTGCTAATCACGACGGTTCTTGAAGAATACCCGCATCCTTTCAGGGTGCCCCAAGAGCTTCAATCGAGCCCATGAGTTGGTCGGTGAACCTTCTGTAAAGGCCTTTGAGTGTGTCGCGTTGTTCAGCCGAATCTAAATTGATAATCGCCTGGATTGAGGCCTCATCTTGTGCGCCACCTTCAGGATGCAAAATCCATTTGTTCCAGGTGATACCATCTCCAAAAGTGATGTCTACACGCTTCCAAAATCGTATGGATTTGTCACGAGGCGCCATGACTGAGCGAGCGCCAATAATCGCTGTGGGAAACACGGGTACATCGGGGTGGCTGGCTGCCAAGCGAGCAACACCAGTTTTTCCCTCAGAAAGAAACGGTGCCTCATCTCGTCTTGAGCGGGTACCTTCTGGGAAAATTCCCATGGCCAATCCAGCGCTCAAGACATCGGAAGCACTGCTTAACGCATCCGCAGCACCAGATTCACGATGGGTTCGAATCTGTCCACTTGTTTTCATAATAATAGATGTCGCGAATTTTTCAAAATGTCCATCTTTGGCCAAGTAATGTATTCGCCGCCGAACACCTGAAATGATGGTAAATGGGTCGATGTGAGAGGTATGATTGGCTGCAATAATGACTGCACCCTTACGCGGAATTCGTTCGATTCCTTGATAACGAAGCCTGAAAAACGATCTGAACATAATCGGGAGTGTAGACAGGAATACACTGTACAATGGTGATTTGGGTAGCGGAACTGTAGCCCCCGGGATGAAGCATATCTTGTGAAGGTCTGCCAAGGTTGCTTCGCTAATCTCCCCCATGTCCATCCATCTATCAAACTGCATTTGATGATTGCCTATTGCTTGTAGGTTAATGTCAAGAAATAGAGGCGCTCGGATGAATTCCGTGCGTCGTGCAATCTTCATGCTGAGTGTCCTGCTCATCTCGCTTACTTTACCCAACGCAGTTGCGTGGCGTGCAGACGGGTGGCTCATCCAGGAAGTGGTTGGTGGTGAGCGACTTGCACTTGGTGACGAGTTTGGTTGTCACGGAATGCCTGGACAAAGTGTTGAAGATGATATTGCTGTCATCGATGAATGCAAAGATTACCTCACTTCTCAAATCAATGCCTCAAGATGGGGTGAAGAGCCCCTTTCTTTTGGAATCCCAATGGATGACCTCGATACCTTGACGTACAACACAATGCATAATTCGGGCTTCAGGATTGTTGGTGATCAAGTTGAAACCAATACTGATGGATACTTGTGGTCAATCGAACGAAATGCGGGGAGTTTGGAGCAAAGTGTCGCATCCAAGACCATGATTGAAGAAGCCATCGAGCAAGATGGGTATGCAAGTCTATATTGGGAAGCAAGAATTGCTGACCTGAATGTACGCCGCGACCGTGATGTTGTCTCCTGGATTGACAGCCAAGATTACTGGTTCACCACATGGGGAGAGTGGTACTCTTCCAATCACATGGCAACTGAAGTAGAGCGGACGTCTGAATCTATCACATTGAAGGGATCCACTGGCACATCAGGGGGTTGGGATGCCCCCGGGAATACATTGGTGACAATCACGGGAGGAGAATTCACTTCTGTCGAAAGGATTGATGATGGAACCATTAACCAATTGACATTGGACAACAACCATCTCATGTCAGGATATCGTATTCTCAATGGCACGGGTGTTGCGCTGACCATTCCAAGTGATGCGATTGTTCAGATCACATGGGAAGGTGTCGATGCAGAAATTCAAATCATGCAGGGAACGTTCAACAATTTCCCTCCCTTTATGGCAGTAGGTCACCACACCTATGATTTGTTCGAATGGAGTTCACCATTCCAAGATTCACAGATTCGATTCACTTGGCTGATTGAGCCACAGCCTGATGTTCAACCGTCTTGGATTCTACCAATTCTTGCTGTACTTGTCGTACTTGCTGTACCGATTGCCGTTCGCTCAACTTTGGCACATGACAAGGCCATGTATCCATATCCAGAAGAAGAGTGATTACTCGCCGTCTGAATGATCAATGATTCGAACACCTGCCTTTCGCATTGCTGCTATGAGGCGATGAACTAGTTTCGAATCAGTTCCCAAAACTTCAGGTGGCATCACTCCCGTATCGGACAAGGTGCCATCAGCGAGCATTTCAGCGACTTCCACGGTGACCAAACCAGTGGTCCTCGCCATTGAAGAACACCCGTCTTGACCTTCATCAATTACATCCCACTTACGTGATTGTTGGCCGTTCGTGACCAAAACTGAAAGCCATGTAAATTCGGGGCGATTTGAGTCAAATTTCCAAGCTTCAATCAAATCGTCCTCCGAATATTCTCGCGAAAGATACCTGTCAATATGACCTGGCCAGCGTACTGTATATTCCAGCAATTCATGACTGTCAATCGTATCCAGCAATGAACGGACCCCATCGGTCAGGAAGGCTTCCATTTGCCCGTATCCGGGAACTGAAATGAGGTGACGCTCTGACAAGGCGGGTTCCGAAACATTCTGTCCATTGCGCCGTATGCGGGCCGGACGCGTATACTCTTCAATCACATCAGAGGGTGAGAATGGAGCCATGTAGGACCACTCGTCATCCGGTTCCTGTGGATTGCCTCCGACCCAAATCTTCCCCGATTGTAGCGTACCCATTTCAGATTCTGCAGCTTTCAATAGTGCGTTCGATAACCCTGGTGCAATTCCCACATCGTAAATCAACGAGGCATTGTTTTTCTTTGCCAAATCATGGAGTGACCTTGGATCTTCTGCAGTGAAGGCCAAGTCAGCGATTCTCATTCCTTCGATACTGAGCAAATGCTTTCGAATCGAATGACCTATTCGTCCGGGTAAACAATTTATCGTGACATCAAATCCATCTACAAAGGCGAGAAGATTATCTGCATTCACACGAGAATTGAGGCATTCAATATCTGGTGATATCGCCAGTATGGGTTCAGCGTCGACTACACGGACATCGTGTCCACGCTCATGCAGGGTAGATGCGACGAAACTACCGACCAGACCGCCACCGAGGACACACATGCGCGCCATGAACCGGCATACCAATTCAGCACGTCAAACCATCGGCAATGGTCTAAACACACCCGACGCCTTCTTAGCCGCCTTGTTTACGCCGAGTTGATGGTCGACATCAACCCGTGGTCGAGTGAAGTCTCTACGGACTACGAGCGCATCATTGAGCAATTCGGACTTGAACCGATTTCACTGTCACAGATTCCAAACCCTTCACTTCACCATCGCCGTGGCATTATTTTCGCGCATCGTGAACTAGGAAATGTACTGCAAGCACAGAGTCGTGGAGAAGCATTCGGAGTCATGACTGGACTCATGCCAAGTGGACAGATGCACTTGGGTCACAAGATGGTCATTGATCAGGTTCGATGGTTCCAAGAACAAGGTGCTGATGTGACCATTGCAGTCGCAGATTTAGAAGCAAATGCAACGCGAGGATACAGTTTGTCAGATTGCCGCAAGATTGCACTTGAGGAATATGTCTCCAATTATGTCGCCATGGGCTTAGACCCTGAGCGGACCCACATCTACTTCCAGAGTACGCGCCCCATCGTCCAGCGCATGGGATTCACCCTAGGCAAGCGCACCAACTTGTCAGAGTTTGAAGCCATTTACGGATTCAAGGGCGACACAAACCTCGCGCATGTACAAGCACCGCTGGTTCAAGCCGGAGACATTCTACATCCTCAGTTGGAGGAGTATGGAGGTCTGAGGCCGATTGTTGTCCCCGTTGGCGTCGACCAAGATCCGCATCTGCGACTCTGTCGTGGTCTTGCAGGGAAGACGAATTGGTTCAATGTAAACGACCGGAAAAACGGTGGTTTGCGAATCACGGTGTCCGTCATGGATGAAAATCAGAATATTGTTGGTGGTGACAAAGCCACTGTGAAGGGTGTTTTCGCTAGGATTGTCGATGCGCTGAAGGGACTCGGATATAGCGACATCATGGCTGACGCAAAGCACGGAATTGTCGATTTGCCCGCCGCTACACAACGCGATCGATATCCTATTCGAATGTCTTTACTCCATCTTGAGCGTAGCATGGGCGGCCCTGGTTTGCTCCAACCAAGTAGCACATATCATCGATTTGCAGTCGGCATGACGGGGGGTAAAATGTCGTCATCAATGCCTGAAACGACCATTTTCCTCAATGAAGATTTGAAGAAGATGGAGAAGAAATTCAAGCGCTCGTTCTCTGGTGGTCAAGCGACGGTCGAGGAACACCGACGGCTGGGTGGGAATCCTGACATCGATGTTGCGTTCCAATATCTCAACTTCTTCTTCGAACAGGATGATGCGGCTCTTGAAGAGGTTCGTCGGGGATATGTCGCAGGCGACATCCTCAGTGGAGAATTGAAACAGATGACCATTGACAAGGCTGCAACTTGGTTGACTGAATTGGGCGAAATGCGTGACCAAAATGCGCATCTGGTCAACGAATTCCTTGCTGCTGATGCACGCTAATCAGGGTTCTGAAGTGGGGTCCCATCCCGAGATGTAGCCACATTCCATGGCTGCGAGTGATTCGCGCTCACTACTCAAATCGACATTCAGTGAGGCTAGATTTTCGACGATTCTCTCTTCGCGACTGGATTTAGGAATCGTAATGCAACCCAAGTCGTGACAGAACTTGATGGCCACTTGAGCTGGAGTACACCCCAATCGGTTTGCAATCTCAATCAAATCAGGATCCTCTAACTTGTGTCCTCTTGCCAATGGCGAGTAGGCCATTACCTTCGCTCCGACTGATTGAGTTGCAGCTCGCAACTCGGGACGCTGCAGCCATGGATTGACCTCAATTTGATTGACTGAAGGCAGGTATTTGGCATATTCTCGCATACTTTCCAAGTGATGCCCACCATAATTTGAAACACCAATCGCCTTCACCCAACCCTGTTCAAGACAGTGCTCCATTCCTTTCCAAACTGGAGCCCTGTGGTCCATATCTTCAGGTGGTGCATGGACAAGATAGAGATCGATGTAATCGGTATCCAATAACTCTAGAGAGGTTTGACAGTGCTCCAATACCTCCTCAAATCCAACTGCATGCATTCGGCGCAATTTGGTGGTAATGAACACGTCTTCACGATTCACTCCAGATTCCTTGAGCGCTTCGCCGACTTCATGTTCGTTACTGTAAGCACGGGCAGTATCAATGTGAGTATATCCTGCATTAAGTGCGGCCAAACAAGCAGATTTGCACTCACCTGGCTCAGACATCAGGAACACACCAAGGCCGAAACTAGGGATGTCGTGTACATAGGCTTCGTCGCCGGTTAAGGTGGAATGGCTGATGCGCATACCCTTTGCGAACCGAAGGGGATTCATGAATTTACAGAAGGGCCATGAAGAAATATTTCGTGACCCATGTGAGTATCATTGTCGACATCATGATGGCTAGAGTGACCTTTCCGAATAGTCGAAATTTCTCGCTGCGAGCCTCGTAGGCAGCTGCTTCCTCCTCGGTCAATGGCTCAATTTCCCAAGGCTCCATGGTCCTGCGACTAGGTGATAGCATTCAAGTCCGCCGGGTAGTCCGAGGACGATGGAGGTCGCTCGAGCCAAGCCCCACGCCCCACGACCCTCTGCCTCAGTCATGCTGAGGAGAGGAAGTGAGATTCTAGTTTGTCATCGTGTTTCGACTGTACCTTCTTTCCCCGATTACTGGGCTTTCCCTGGTGGTGGAGTCAGTCGAACCGACCGAGCTGCGTTGGAGGGGCATCCTGAATGGTTTGCAGACCGAGATCAAGACGAGAGAGTTGCATTGGTTGCCCTCATGCGTGAGATGATTGAGGAAGTTGGAATCGTGCCGAGTCCGAATCGTCTAAAACAGATTGAAAATGAAAATCGCATGCAAATTTTGCAAGATAAAACTGCTTGGCTTCGGTTGGTCGAATCAGGTGAAATCAGTATTGAGGACGAAGGGTTTGTCGTGATTAGCGAGCGCACGACGCCCCCTTTGGCACCACTGCGATTTCGGAATCACTTTTTTACTGTAGAATGTGCGGTTGAACCGATTCTACATTCAGGTGAAAGGCCTGAATTTGACGAATATCGATGGGCGACTCCGCGTAGGCTGTTGGACGAATGGATGGCCAATGAAATCCGACTCCCCCCACCATTGGTCATGATTTTGAGAGAGTTGTTAGAGGACACAATTGAAAATTCAATCGCAAGAATGTCGAGTACACCTCCTCGCAAGAATACTCGGATTGAATTCGGACCTGGTGTAGAGTGCTTGCCACTACCCACCGATACATTGCCTCCCTCTACACACACCAATTGCTACATCCTCGGAGTACCCGGTGGTGACCGGGTCATCATCGACCCCGCTGCTAAATGCGTTGATGGATTGACACAACTGCAGGAAAAAGTCGATTCGATTCTCGAAGAAGGGTCCACCATTGTGGGCACCATCTTCACTCATAGACATCAAGATCATATCGGGGATTTAGAGGCCATTTCGCAGTTGTATACTGCGCCCATATGGGGAAGCCATGAAACACTCGATTCAATAAGTACTCACGGTGAAACACGCTTACTACAAGATGGTGATTTATTCAATCTTGATGGAGTCATCTGGAATGTCATTGAAACACATGGACATTGCCCCGGACAGTTGGCTTTTGTTTCACATGCAGGAATCGTTTCAGCAGACAATGTGGCCCAAGTGGGAACCATTCTTGTCCCAAGTGGAGAAGGCGACATGACGGCATACATCCGAGATTTGAAGCGATTACGAGATTACAAACCTCGCCTACTATTTCCTGGACACGGGCCTGTAGTAACCAATCCTGAAAAATTACTGTCACATTACATCCGACACCGCGAAAAGCGCCATGAAGCGGTTTTTGACGCCTGGGAAAGTGGGCTGCGAGACATTGATGATTTGAGTCAAGCCGCCTACCTGGACACTCCCGATGCGCATCCATTGCTGAAACTCGACCAAACCAAGAGTCACCTCAAAGCGCTACGCAATGAAGGTAGAATCGTGTGAATGTTCAAGCACGCAATTGGTTTGGGTAAGTTGAGAGCATGAACATTCAAGAGGTCAAATCACTACTCGACAATCCAGATTGTGAAATCCAATCTCGGCTGATTGAGGGTGCAGATGGATTTCAGTTGCGTGTCTATTCGTTCATCCCAAATAACGACTCTGGGGCGCGCCCCGTTGTGTTCATCCCCGGATGGACCAGCGTCATGGATGGGTGGGCGCCATTACTTGCTGAATGGGCGAACAATCGCGTCATTCACTACATTGAAACTCGAGAAAAACGATCTGCAGAAATATCTCGCAGAATTCGAAAAGAAGACTTCGAAATGCACCGACATGCGGAGGACTTGCGCATCGTTGTCAATCGACTGGAACTCGGCTCCGATGTACTATGGTTTGGTTCATCTCTGGGCGCCACGGTCATTTTGCATGGTTTACGCGAAAAAATACTTGCAGGAAGTGGTGCATTTCTAATCGCACCGAATTCTGAATTCCGATTCTCTACATGGCAGATTCCATTTATTGCCGCCCCATGGTGGTGCTACCCACCCCTGATTCGACTGTTCGGATTACCATATCTCAAATGGAGATTGAAGGAGCCTAAGCAGTATATCAGATACCGTCGTACATTGACGCAAGCCCATTTACCCAGACTCAAGAAAAGTGTTCAAGCCAATCGACGATTTGCATTGCCTGCCGAACTGGACGCTATTGAGATCCCCGTGGCCATTTGTGTCGCTGTTTCCGACACCCTACACACCGGAGGTGACTCCCATTCAATCGCTGATTCACTCCCGAAGGGTAGTGTCGTTGAGGTCCCTAGCAACCAATATGCCCACGAAGGCGATCTCATTCCCGATGTTGATGCATGGGAACTCGAATCCTGCGATTAGGATAAGTGCCAAGCCACCTTCCGGATGGGCATGGACCCAACCACATTGATGATTTTAATCGCTGCTGGACTCGTTGCATTGATGATTTTATTTTGGATCATGAGCACGTACAACCGAATGGTTGACCTGCGAAATGAAGTCGAAAATCAGTATCAAAATTTAGAAACACAAGTCGGTGTCAAAGACCAGAAAGTTGCCTTGGTTGAGCAAACAGATTTGGCTCAACTAGGACTTGAAAGTGAAATTTATGACAAGATCGTTGAGGCTCGAAAATTGTTTGCTCAGGCCAAGAATTCAGGCAACAGAAGTGCATTGAGCAAAGCATCAGGAATGATGGATTCAGTCATACCATCCGCACTGGCTTTCGCAGAAAGCAACCCTCAACTCACCTCTCACAACGTTTTGGTCGCAGGCCTAGAAGAGGGTGTACATGCAATTTCAAAGATGGCCAGTGAAGTGGAAGAGTACAACCAATCCGCCAAGAACTTCAACACCTTCACAGAAATGTTCCCTGCTGTAATTGTGGCTCGAATGTTCGGTTTCAAGCGCGCCGACCTCTTCGATCAGTACACCGACGAGCAGGTCGCACACATGTTTGATCGCCGTGCGGACTTGGGCAGTTTTGTCGAATCAAAGCGCTCAGAAGCCGACATCAAGACCGAGGAACTCAAGGACGAAATTGAAGCGATTGAGGCTGAGGCTGAACTCCTTGAAGCGAAGGCACGGCTCAAGGCGCTGAAGGAACAAGCTGGCGAGTAATCACACGAACATCAGCGCCATCGCGCCAACAATGAGCAAAATCCACGGGCCCAAGCGACTCGCAGACGAATTCTTGGCACTCAATACTGAGAATTCGTTGCCTTTGCTAATCTTCGCTCTGCGACGCGGGGCATCCTCGCCCACGGCCTCCAATGTGTGGTGGACACGGGTTGCATTGAATCCAACATTGCCTTTTGGAATTTCATCGTGATGTCGAGATTTGATTCGCGCCATGATGTACGTAGGGTCTCCTTTGCGCAGAGCCGTGAGGCTCCAATTGTGGCTTAGAGAACCACCATGCCGGGATTTGGCGTATGGACCACACGTGTTGTCGCCTCTTTTTTTACGCCCCCAAATCGGTGAACCCATGTCCACTCGCTCAAAGGTCGTCAGTTTGACCGCCATGCCTCCCGTCCCGTCATGAATCATGAAATCAGTGGCATGATTCCCACTCCGAATGGTTCGTGTTTCGGTTCTAGTTCGTGTTTTCCAGGTCTTGCTCTCATGATCATAATATCGTTCAGTCCATGTTTCTGTGCACTGATAAGACCAGTGCCAAGCGACAAGGTCGTCAAATGTCCAGGTTGGAGCAGTACAACCATCGACATGCAAGATTGGCTGTGGAATGGAAATTAGTGGACGGATTTGGCCCACCAATTCACCATGACCACCATCGACATATTTGATGATGGAAGTGACCGTGTCCCACGCTTCCACACTGCTTCGATAGGAATAATGACTGATAAGGGTCGAAAACGCACCAACAACCATCAGGGCAACCGGCATGTAACCAATTTCAGATCTAAAATTTGTAGGAGTCGCCAAATACGCCCCTAGAATAAACATGACAGTAAATGAGTGCCAAAGGAACCTTGTCGTGAATTGAGGGGGGGTCGCATTGAACAGAGCCCGGTATCGATTGTGGCGAGGATGGTCACCGAACAACAACTCTTGCACATCTCTGCGCTCACCATTCTTGATTTCTTGAATCATGTAATCGCTGGCTTCTTTCTCCGTCGAGAACGTCTTGGATTCTAGTCCCCCATCCTCACAATAT
>Ga0163179_10001209_pt1 | contig 18362 bp, 28 predicted proteins | sample AtlANTMetagenome_FD_109643 | JGI IMG/M metagenome (GOLD analysis project Ga0163179, IMG submission 109643) | Marine eukaryotic phytoplankton communities from the Atlantic Ocean - Atlantic ANT 2 Metagenome | ecosystem: Environmental > Aquatic > Marine > Oceanic | place: North Atlantic Ocean... | reverse complement strand
TGTATGACCGTTTGGCATCACGCTACACCAAGGCTCTGGCCCGTTCTATGGCCCAGACCAAGCAGATTAAAGCAGCGTCTATTCTGAACAATGCGTTCAGCACAGGCTCTTCTGCAATCGGCGATGGTGCAGCACTTTGTTCTTCATCACACCCATCCTTGACAGGAAACCAACGCAACCTTCTTTCAACAGCCGCTGATTTGAACGAAACTTCACTTGAGCAGATGTTGATTGATATTGCTGGTTTGACTGATGAGCGTGGTCTGAAGATTGCAGTTCGTGGAATGAAGCTTATCATTCCAAAAGAATTGCAGTTCATTGCAGAGCGTGTGATTAACTCAAACTTGCGTTCAGCAACGGCTGATAACGATGCAAATGCTATCAAGAACATGGGTATGCTTCCTGAAGGGGCAGTAGTTAACCATTTCTTGACTGATACAGATGCATTCTTCATCAAGACCGATGCACCTAACGGTTTCAAATACTTTAACCGTTCTCCAATCAAGACTGCTATGGAAGGTGACTTCGACACCGGAAACATGCGGTTCAAGGCCCGTGAGCGTTATAGCTTCGGCGTTTCTGATTGGCGTTCAGTGTTTGGAACACCGGGCGCAGCCTAATATCTCTTCTCCCGTAGAGATTAGAAAGAGCGGCTTCACAGCCGCTCTTTTTTATTGTATAGTTTTTTTTAATCCCTGACAGCCGCATCCTGTGGCTGACATTAGCCAAGACAGGAGACTTAAATGGCTACGACTACATTCACTGGAGCGGTACGCTCTGAAAACGGTTTTAAGGTTATCAACAAAAACTCGTCTACAGGTGCGGTAACAGAAACCTCATCTGTTGCTTCTACTGGTATTTTCACCAATAAATACATCAAGCATGTTGGTTACGCTACCGGTGTAACAGTAAACACCACCGCAGGTGACAGCCCCTCTATTGGTGAGTTTACACAACCCGCAAACACAATTATCACCGACATTAAAATATTTTGTGACGTTTCCCCTGTTATTGGAACGGGTGATATTGGTTACGAAGTCGGTACGTCTTCTTCTGGTGCACAAATTGTTGCGGCTCAGACTGATGAAATCCTTGATGGTGGCACAACCGTTGTTGCTCACAACGTAACGGTGACCAGTTTGGTTCTTCAGACTCAGGATGGCACAACAGCCCCAGCGTCTGTTCAGTACACCGACACGGCAAGAACTATTTTCTGTAACATAACCAATACGGTCGATGCGACAACCGCCGGTTCGTTCACGTTCATCATTGAGTACGTTCAAATTGCGTAATTGATTTCATAGAAAGGGGGTTCTGCCCCCTTTCCTTTTAAAGGAGTTTTAAATGGCTGATGCAGTAACATCACAAACTCTGATTGACGGCCCTAAACATGCTGTTATGAAGTTTACCAATGTCTCTGACGGAACCGGCGAATCCACTGTAAAAAAGGTAGATGTATCGGCTCTATCCAGTAGTTTAGACGGTGTTGCGTGTAGTGAAGTCGTCATAGAACGTATTTGGTGGCAGTGTAACGGGATGAAAGTTCAAATTTTGTTTGACGCTACCTCTAACGCTTTCTGTATTGAGTTAGGTGAGAACCAAAGTGGTCATCACGATTATAACGCTTTTGGCGGTTTAACTAATAATTCAGGCAGTGGTAAAACAGGAGATGTTTTATTTACAACTGTCGGTCACACTTCTGCGGACACTTATACGATCCTGTTATACATGCGTAAGAAGTATGCGTAGGGAGTAATTAGATGGCCCCTCGTAAAGCTACGATGCCAAAACGTAACAAGAAAAATTTCCGTCCCACAAAAGCTGGGGCGGGAATGACCGATGCCGGGGTAAAAGCGTATAGGCGTAAAAATCCCGGCAGTAAGTTAAAAACGGCGGTCACAGGTAAAGTAAAACCCGGCAGTAAAGATGCAAAGAGACGTAAGTCTTATTGCGCTCGTTCTGAAGGTCAAATGAAGAAATTCCCTAAAGCGGCTAAAGATCCTAATAGTCGTTTGCGTCAAGCAAGGAAGCGTTGGAAATGCCGGTAAAGAAAGAAACAATCACAGCCGCCAAGGTGATGGCGGAGCTAGCCAAGCATGAGGCGGAGTGCAATCTTCGCTATAAGCGTATTGAAGAGCTTCTTGACGACCAGAAGGCTAATATGACAAAGTTAGATCAGAGGCTTTGGTGGATCGTTGGTCTAGTTATTATTGCTCCATTTTTGCAGAGGTTATTATGACAAGTGCAGTAAATCTAGGTGCAGGAAAGTGCCCAACTCGTAAAAGCAGCGTTGTTCGCATGAAAAAAGGGGGCAAGGTAAAAAGTGGTGGTAAGATCTGTCCCAAAGGGAAAGCGTGGGCCAAACGCACATTTGACACATACCCGTCAGCGTATGCAAACATGGCAGCCTCAAAGTATTGTAAAGACCCCAACTACGCTAAAAAATCAAAGGGCAAGTAATGGGTCAGCTAAAAGAATGGGTGAAACAGGACTGGGTTAGGATTGGATCAGATGGCTCTATCAAAGGTAAATGTGGTACTTCAAAAGATAAGAGTAACCCTGATCGTTGCTTGCCTAGAGCTAAAGCTAATAGCCTATCGAAAAGCGAACGAGCTACAACGGCTCGTAAGAAGAAGCGGGCAGGCTCTAAAGGAAAAACTACAGTCGCTAACACAAAAGCTGCGAAGGTAACAGGTTTAAGGAATGGCGGGGCTGTAACAAAGCCTAAACGTCCGTTTAACGGTAAGTCTGCTCCGGGAACGGTGGTAGCACGAGGTTGTGGTGCCGTTATGTCAAATCGTAGGAAAAGAACCAGTGGTTCTGTAAGTTAAACATAGGAGCGTAAAATGGCTAATGAATTTCCAACAATGAATGATTATGCAATGAACCTTGTTGGCGGCATGAAGAAAAAAGGCATGGCTAAAGGCGGTGCAGTCGGCATGAAAAAGAAGGGCTACGCCAAAGGCGGTAAAGTCCAGAAGATGGCCGGTGGCGGCATGATGATGAAGAAAAAAGGCTATGCCAAAGGCGGCATGGTTGGCATGAAGAAAAAGGGCATGGCAAAAGGCGGCAAGGTAAAGTAGCTTGCCCTATCTTCAAAGTAATATTCCGCACTTTAAATGCTGGGTGCGAAGAGAGTATACGTGCAATCATTCTAACTATCATGGCGAGTTTTTACACGGCATGGCTATTGCGGTCACGACCATGCCAAGCCGTTGTTTAAGCTTTCAAATGATTTTTACCGGATGCGAGACTGATGGCACGGATGACCCTAACGTACATGGTGGTGCTATGTGGGCTCGTATGCCAATTACAGCCCTTGTTGGAGACACTCCTTTTGAGCAGTGGCCGGAGCCTATGCCGGTTCACTTGGCTCAACCGTGGGATTGCATGTCTCACACTCACGCTGTTTACCAAATGGATCGGGCACAGCCTTGTCCGTGGCTTGCTAAAATAGGGCCTGATTTCTTTCCGGCTAAATACTATTTTACTGTGGATTACACAGAAAGTGAGATAGCGGATGATCCGGCGCAGCATAAACAAAGCCATGTTTTAGAACTTTTGGACGCTGGAGAGTATACTGGAAACATCGTTGCATTGCCAAATAACCGTGTTCGTGTTACACATCCAGCATGGTTTGAAACAGGGCAAGGCGCTCCTGACTTCTTGCCATCACAGCATATACACTATTCAAAATCCGATTTAGACTATACAATGGATGTAAATCAGATTTTTAACAACTTGTATGCGGATGACAAATAATGGCTGTTTCGGGAAGCGTAAATTTTGAGCTAGATGTAGCTGAATACGTTGAAGAAGCCTTTGAGCGTTGTGGCTTAGAGGTGAGGACAGGCTACGATTTAACTACAGCAAGGCGTTCTTTAAACCTTATGTTGGCTGAATGGGCTAACAGAGGGCTAAACCAGTGGACTATCGCACAAAGGACTCAAGCTCTAACTTCTGGTACAAGAACGTATGCTTTGGCTGCGGATGTAATTGATATATTGAGCGCCGTAGTAACAAAAAGCAGCACTGATTTTTCTTTGACTCGCGTCAGTCGAGATGATGACCTTAATATCCCAAATAAAGCTACAACCGGTCGTCCTACCCAATTCTTTTTGGACAGACAAGTAACTCCTAGTTTACGAATATGGCCTACGCCCGATAACAGCACAGATGTTATTGTGTATAATGCTTTGACTCGTATTGATGATGGCGATACTGCAATTAACACGATGGATGTACCTTTTCGGTTTTATCCCTGTTTAGCTGCGGGGCTGGCTTACTACATATCCTTGAAAAGAGCACCTAATCGCACTCAGATGCTAAAAGCGATATATGAAGAAGAGTTTGAAAGGGCTATGGGAGAGGACCGTGACCGATCCAGCTTTACGGTCACTCCTGAATATTCTTACTTTAGGACAAATTAATGGCTAGATATGCTACAGGAAAGTATGCAAAAGCCATATCTGACCGTTCTGGTTTAGAATATCGCTATAAAGACATGCGTAAAGAGTGGAACGGTTTGTTAGTCGGAAAGGATGAGTTTGAAAGAAAACATCCACAACTTGGTCCTTTTCGTAAAGTATACGATCCTCAGACTTTAAAAGATCCTAGACCCAACAATAACAGCATACCTGCCACTGTAAAATTTCCTGTTTTTAGCACAGTGACATTACAGTACGAGTTAGTTCCACGAGCTTACGGGTTTGTGGGAACGGTAACTTTTGGCGGGGATGTTGTAACCCCTACGGATGCAACGGTTACAGGCGTTACCGCAACAGGTTCCGTAGGCACCGTTACGGCTTCTGGAACAGGCACCAGTATAGCTGCTACGTATACTGTTACAGTTGCTTCTTATCTTGGAGCTAATAAATATTATATTGATGGGGTTAGGCAAGATACCGTTAGTTTGTCGGAGGGAAGCACTTACAGGTTCGATCAATCCGACAGCAGTAATTCAAGTCATCCTTTAAGGCTATCAACAACTTCTGATGGCACACACGGGGGTGGCTCTCAGTATACAACAGGCGTTACCACTAACGGGACTCCCGGCTCTTCAGGAGCGTACACTCAAATAACTGTAGCCGTTGGAGCTCCTACGCTGTATTATTATTGCACTAACCACAGTGGCATGGGCGGACAGGCGAACACACCATGAGCTATACATACACTACATTAAAGTCTGCTATTAAAGACTACACCGAAAATCAAGAGGTTACTTTTGTTAAGCACCTTGTTGATTTTATCACCTCCGCAGAAGAACGAATATTTAAGAGCGTAGACTTAGAGTTTTTTCGTAAAAACGTAACAGGAACGACTACTGCTAGTAATCAGTTTTTGGCTGTTCCAGATGATTACTTGGCATCATTTAGCTTATCTGTGGAAAACTCCGGGGTAAAACAGTTTCTTTTATTTAAAGATGTAAACTTTTTGCAAGAGTACAACCCCAATGCTGCAACAGGTACACCCAAATATTATGGTGTGTATGATTACCAAAACTTTCTTTTATCGCCCACGCCGGACGCCGCATATTCTGCCGAATTGCATTATTACTATAGGCCGACGAGTTTGACACAAAGTCAGGTTTTACTGACATTGAGTAGCGTCAGCGGCACTTTTGTGGCTACGGAAACAATTACGGGAGGAACCAGTGGGGCCAACACCACTATTTCTTCTGTTGCTAGTAGCACGACTTTTAATATCGTGCTCCCAAGCACGGACTTTACAGTTGGTGAAACGGTCACTGGAGCAACCAGTGGGGCTACGGGAACAGTGGTTTCTACTTCGTCAGATTCTACTACAACATATCTAAGTGTTAATGCCCCTAACGCAATGCTGTATGGAAGTTTAGTTGAAGCTTACACCTTTATGAAGGGTGAGCCGGATGTACTAAAGATGTACAGCGAAAGATTTGTAGAGTCTTTGGTTCGCTTGAAAGATTTAGGCGAGTCTCGTGAAAACGATGATGCTAACAGACAGGGGCTACCAAGAAGGGCCCGTTCGTGAAAATTGCTATTATTGGACTAGGAGGCAGCTACGCTGACTACATTTCGGCGCGAGTAGCTTCTCAAGAATTTGATGAAATATGGGGAATAAATTGCATTGGAGGGGTCATACATGTTGACCGCACCTTTATGATGGACCCTGTCACAAGGTTTATAGATACTGAAAACGCCGGATCTCAAACCGGTATAGCTCGTGAGTTTTTGTCCAAAAACAAAAACCCTATATATTCTTGTGTAAAACACCCTGATTTTCCGGCTATTGAAGAATACCCTCTAGAAGAAGTGGTAAAATCAACAGGTTATTGTTATTTCAACAACACTGTGGCTTACGCTATGGCTTACGCTGTATGGAAAAAAGCAAAAAAGATCTGTTTGTACGGCATTGATTTCACTTATAAAAATGTAAACATGGCCGAGTCAGGTAGAGCTTGCGTAGAGTTCTGGTGCGCGATTGCTGCATCTAAAGGGATTAAACTTGAAATTGCACACCGTTCTGGTTTGTTGGATACGAATGTTCCAGAAAATGAGAAACTTTACGGTTATCATAGATTGGACGATCCGTTGGTGCAAACAGTTCAAGAGGGTAACATTTTGATTACAAGACAGTCTGAGGTAGAACCGCCAGAGCCGGTGGAATCAGACCCTATTATTTTTGGGAGACATGATAATGTTTGAAGTTAATTATGGATCAGTGGGGTCCGTTAATGTTGTTTCATCTGACAATGGTGGTTTATCTAATGATCAGATTGCGGACATGGCCGCAAACAAGATAATGTATATATCTGACGAAGCCCCGGAGCCTATTCGGCTACAGGCAGAAGCTTTTAAAGATAGAGTAAGAAATTTAGTGCAATATTATGTAGAGTTGGCTAGAAGGGAAGAACGTGCTACAATTTGCGCGAAGATCCGTGAGGCGGGTCAACATCAACTAGCTGACGCTATAGGGAGACTGTAATGGCAATAGCACAAGCAATGTGTACCGCATTCAAGCAAGAATTGATGTTGGGTACGCACAATTTCGCAACGAACGGTAACGCCTTTAAATTAGCTCTGTACGCAGAGAGTAGCGGTGGAAAGTCCAGCACGACTGCAACTTTGGGTGCTGCTACCACTGCATTTACCACAACAGGTGAAGTAGCTTCTAGCGGAACCTATGCAACAGGAGGCGGGGCGCTTACTAAAGTAGCTCCAACAACGTCGGGAACTACAGCTTTAACTGATTTTGCGGATCTTAGCTTTACAACAGCTACCATCACAGCGATGGGTGCATTAATTTATAATGACACCAATAGTAATAAAGCTGTTGCAGTGCTCGACTTTTCTTCAAACAAAACGTCTACTTCGGGCACTTTTACTATTCAGTTTCCAACAGCAGACGCAAGTAACGCTATTATACGCATAGCGTAGTGAGTTAACCGTGGCTAATGTAACGGGTTGGGGACGCGGCACTTGGGGCCAGCTAGCTTGGAACCAAGCCATACCTGTCACTGTCACGGGTGTTTCTGCTACAGGATCTGTAGGAAACGCCACCGCAATACCCTCTATTGACGGTGTAGCCACTGGCGTTGTTGCCTCTGCTTTAATTAACTCTGTTACGGTCACGGGTACAAGTTTAGTTGCACCAACCGGTGTAGCTGGCACCAGTGCTCTTGGTGAAGAGCAGACAAATTGTTCAGCAAATGTTGTTGGTGTCGGCGCAGTAGCCACAACAAGTCTTGGTGAAGAAGCCGTCACTGCGGGAGCTTTGGTCGCAGTCACTGGGAATGTTGGCACCAGTGCCCTTGGTTCGGCGTCTATCACCGCGTCATCTCTACTTTCTTTAACTGGAAATGTCGGCACTGGCGCAGTTGGTACAACTGTGGTAGAAGTCAAGTATTTAGTTACAGGGGTTACAGCGACAGCAAATGCTGGTATAGTTCTTGTGTATGTAGATGTTATCCCCGTGCAAACGCCTAATTGGGTGTCTGTTGCAGGGGCAACAATAAATTGGACCGAGGACACCCCGTCACAAACGCCTTTGTGGACCGACATAGCGGCGTAGGAGTAAGGAATGGCAAGCTCGTTTAGTACAAATATAGGTATAGAAAAGCCAGCCACCGGAGAACTATCGGGTTCCTGGGGTGATGTTACTAAATTTAACTTTGATAGATTTGACAGAGTTTTAGGTGCTTCTGACCTTACGGCTTCTGACCTAACTACAGACTTAACTATAAGAGCCGCCTCACCTACGTCTGGACAAAGCAATGTGCAGACTGGAATGTTTGCTGTTATAAACTTAAAAGACAGCGGTTCTGATTTAGGCGGAACAAATGTCGTAACTATCGCGCCAAATACCTCTACTAAGTTTTTCATAATAAAAAATTCTTTGACTGGTAGCAGGGCAGCTACCATAACACAAGGAACAGGAGCCACAGTGTCGATACCAAGCGGAACGACTGACATTGTGTTTTGTGATGGGGCTGGATCTGGAGCGGCTGTTACGGGAGTTGCAGCCTCACTTAATTTAGCAGATAACACCGAGGTCGCTGGCACAGCGACCGCATTAGCCATAGCTTTAGGATAGGAGTTAATAATGGCAGATTCAGCAAGTGTATCTATTTCAGCAACAATGTTGCCTGATGAGATAGCAACCACTTTATCAGGGAGTTTAACTGTAACTCCGGCAGATCTTAATGATAAATGGTATTACAAATTGACGAGTGTTTCTAACGCTAGCACCGATTTGATAGCTGGTTATTTCCTTGATTACACAGCGGTGGATGATGATACAGCCCCTACCGCTGTAGCGACAGGCGATAAGGTAAAGTTCTTGTTTGTTCAAAATCAAAGTACTACAGCAAGTATTTATATGGTGTTTGACGCGGGTACTGCTTCTAGCTCTGCTGGTGATGGGGTTACGGTAGGTCCTTCTGAAACATTTTTTGCTAGATTGCCTAATGCCACGGTAGCTGATGTTCATGCAATATCTTCTACAGGAACTGTTACTTGTGTTGTAGCCGCTCTCTTAGACGATGTTTGATAGGGGGTAGCAATGGCTAACACCTTTAAAAACAAAGTATTTAATGGGTCTAACACTACAGCTAATAGTGATATGACAGTTTATACTGCACCCGCAAGCACCACTACGGTTGTGATTGGTTTAACGCTGGCAAACACTGGATCGACTCAAATACTTGCAGACATCAAGCTTAACGCTGGACAGGTTGTGTTTCTTGCAAAAGACATTCCCATACCCGTTGGGTCTAGTTTTGAGTATATGGCAGGAAATAAAATTGTAATGGAAACAGGCCACAGTTTGATAGTGCAATCAAGTGTGGCTAATAGTTTAGATACTGTTGCGAGTATAATGGAGATTACCTAATGCCGTATCTGGGTAATGAAGCTGCTGAAAAGTTTGTAAGTAAACCCGCTGTTGACCAGTTTAGCGGTGATGGTAGCACTACTGCTTTTACTTTATCATTTCCTGTAGCCTCCGACCAAGACATCTTGGTGAGTGTGGATGGTGTTATACAGGACGTAGCAGCGTATGCCGTATCAAGCGGCACGATACTAACATTTACTGCTGCCCCATCTAGTAACTCAGGCAACAACATTTTTGTAAATTATCTTGCACGAGTATCAGCTACAGTCGCACACCCCGCTACGTCGGCACTGACAGCGACTACAGGTACTTTTACAGATGCTGTGACTGCTGCTAGTACACTGGCTGTTACTGGTGCAGCTACTTTATCTAGTACACTGGCTGTTACTGGTGCAACAACTCTTACTGGTGAAGTAACTGAATCACAAGCTTCAATAGATTTTTGGAGATTGTCGGCTAATTATACTAGCAGCGGAACAGACATTACAGGTTGGGAAAGACCAGATGACGGATATAATGCTTCTGTTAACGGTTTAACCGTAAGCAGCGGTGTTTTTACTTTTACTAAAACTGGTTTGTATAATTTTTATGTAGCTGTGCAAGGACAAAACACAACTACGGCAGATGGTTCTTTTGGTGTTACTGGTCGTGTAAGCACAAACAGTGGCGGTGCTTATGATATAGCTGGTGTTGCATATAATGGAGACACTGACACTGGAGCAAACAATGGTGCAAGTTTTCAATTCATAGTTAATGTAACTGATATTTCTACTTTTAGAGTAAAATTTATGGCAGATTCGTTAGCAAGTGGAACACACATTAGTGGTAGTTCAACTCAGAATTACACTTGTTTTTCTAGCATCAAGTTAGCCCCAGCGCAGTAATCGGAGATAGGTAGATGGCACTAACACAGATACAAGGCTCCGGTATTAGCAACGTAAACATTTCGGCTGATGGCGAAGTGACAAAAGCAGCGCAACCAGCGTTTCTTGCAGAGTCTGCCTCAAATCAAACTAACCTTGCGATCAACACAACTGTTGATATTGTATTTGGAACAGAAATTTATGATGTAGGTTCTAACTTTGCATCGAACACCTTCACAGCCCCTGTAACGGGTAAATATCAATTAAGTTACATGATGTATACTAATACTATGGATTCTGCCGCAACCTATGTTTATTTTCAGATTACTACCTCAAATAGGGGTTACTGGGTTCTTTTAGACCCCGATTTTGGACAAGACGCGGTTTACTGGACTTTCACCATTAGCATGTTAGCAGATATGGACGCTAATGATACAGCGAAAGTACAGTGGTATCAGAGTAATGGCACAGCGCAACAAGATGCTTTAGCTGGAAGTTTATTTTCAGGCGCATTAATTTGTTAATCGGGTGAAATATCCCTGTCATAAAGGAGACACAAAATGGCAAACCACACTAAAGCAGTCGTACTGACTGACCTACAACAGCAAATCTTGAGCAACGATTTGTACACCGCCAGCGACAATTCTGGCTTAGATGCTTGGATACAGGCAGCGGTGGACGGCAAAATCAACAACTGCTGGAAGCGTATGCAGCAGGAGTGGACAACTAAACTGATGAACGATGATAGCTTTACTGACGCTATCCCATCTAATCAGGCAGACTTTGTTGCGCTTATTCTTGCTCGTAGTGACTACAAGAATCGTAAAGCACGGGATGATGCATCCTCAATCGGATAGGAAGTTAATATGCCATATATAGGTAGACCCTTACAGGCCGGAGTAAGACGCAGATATATATACGCTGCTACGGCTGGGCAAACATCGTTCAGTGGTAATGATAGCAGCGGTATAAGTCTAGCTTATGATGATAATCTGTTTTTAGATGTTTATCAAAACGGTGTGCTTCTCAAGCCTGTAACGGACTATGCGGCTACAACAGGAACAAGTGTTGTACTAACAACTGGTGCATCTACAGATGATGTTCTTGAGATGTTAGTATTTGATACGTTTGGTGTAGCCGACACAGTTAGCGCAAAAGATGGCGGCTCGTTTGCTGGTGCAGTGTCTATGGCAAGTACACTGGCTGTTACTGGGACAACAACGATAGGTAACGGGACTTCCGGCGTTGCAAAGATTAACGGTGGTTCGTCTTCAAGTGGTCAGCTTATATTTATGGATGCTGGCACAAACAGAGCAAGGATAGGTGTACCTACAGGCACTACAACATTAAGTTTAAGTGGCTCTAACACGTTAACAGGCGATGTAGTAATAACGGCTGATGGCGAAGTCACTATGCCAACGCAACCAGCGTTTTTAGGCAAGGTTGCTTCACAAATTAGCAATTTAAGTATAGGTGGGGCTAGTAACACAGATATTCCGTTTAATACAGAGGTGTTTGACCAAGGTGGAAATTTTGCATCAAGCGTTTTCACCGCGCCTATTACTGGTAGGTATCAGTTAAGCCTAGATATGAGATTAGACGCTGTGGATTCAGGTACAACAGATTATCATTTTTACCTCATAACCTCAAACAGAACTATATCCTTTTCTTTTTCGCCAAGATTTAGCGCAGATGCAAATTTTTTCCCTGTTGTTTTAAGTTCTTTAATGGATATGGATGCAAGTGATACTGCCAAAATACAATATTATATAACTGGCGGGGCTGCACAAACCAATATTGCAGTAAACAGTTATTTCTCAGGCTTTTTAGCTTGTTAATCGGAGATAGATAGATGAGTAAAGCAGCAGAACTAGCCGCGCTGATTGGTTCAGGTCAGGCGCAGGGTAATAAAAATTTTGTGATTAATGGCGATATGCAGTGTTGGCAAAGAGCCACCGCAGCTACTGCGGCTAGTAACACCTATTCAACTGTTGATAGGTGGGCTTTAAGTGAAAGTACAGACGGTGCTTACACATCTGAACGGTCAACTGATACACCTACAGGCACAGGTTATTCTTTAAAGCTACAAGTTACAACGGCTGATACAAGTATTGCTGCTGCTCAATATTCTTATATTCTTCACGAAATAGAAGCTCAAAATTTACAGTCACTGCAATATGGCACATCTTCTGCAAAAACTCTTACTTTGTCATTTTGGGTAAAATCTAACAAAACCGGAACGTACACTATTGACCTCGTGAAACGCGACAGCACAGCATATTATATTCCTGTCGAGTACACAATTAGCAGTGCAAACACTTGGGAAAAGAAAACAATTACAATAACTCCAACCGCTGGTAGCACATCCTTTATCACCGCTTCTGCTGCTGCGATTGCAAATGATAATGGTCATGGTATCCAACTTGGGTTTGGTCTTGCATGGGGTTCAAATTATCACGGAACAAGCAATACTTGGTCTGCTTCCTCACATTATGGCACTTCTAATCAAGTAAACTGGATGGATAGCACAGATAATAACTTTTACTTGGCACAGGTTCAGCTTGAAATCGGAGATGTAGCCACGCCGTTTGAGCATGAGGACTTTGCAACTACGTTAGAAAAGTGTTGTAGGTAGTATTACAAAATTGAACATAGCTATGGGTCAATTGATATAGGTTCGGGTCTTGAAACTACAACTACTCAAGCGCGGATATTCGTGCCTTTTCCAGTAGAAATGAGGTCACACGCTACAGCAGTAGAGACATCTTCCACAGCAGGAAATTTTGATATAACACATGATAACAGTGTATTAATCAGTAATGCTGTTCCCACTTATAGTAATGCAAATCGAACAGGTGCTTCTGTGTTTTTTGCTCATGCCAGTGGTGGAACAGCAGGGCAAGGTTGCACAGGCAGATTAAGAGTTGCCGATACCTTTTTAGCGTGGAGTGCTGAACTATGAGTTATAGTGTACATTCAACAACTGTAGACAATGAAGTTATCTATACAAAAGATGATAACACAAGAAGTTGTATTGGTGTAGACGTTGAGTTCCAAGCGTGGCTCCGTGCTAATAAGGACAATTTACCTAACGACATACAGGCCAAGATTGACGCTGGTGAACTAACCATTGCAGATGCGGATTAATGAATGCCACTAAGCAAACTACAGTTCAAACCCGGAATCAACAGAGAGGGTACAAACTACTCTAACGAAGGTGGTTGGTTTAACGGCGATAAGATCCGTTTTAGGTCGGGGTATCCTGAAAGTATAGGTGGCTGGCAACGAGTTTCTAATAACAAATTCATAGGCACTGCTCGCAAAATATATGATTTTGTTACTTTGACTTCTCAGAATTTATTGTTTATCGGCACTGAGAAGAAAGTATTTTTAGAAAATGCTGGTGTTTTTAGTGACATTACACCGATTAGATCCACTGTTACATTAGGCAGCAACCCTGTAAACACGTCCGGCGGGGCAGGTAGCGGTGTGGTTACAGTTACAACACAAGCGGCACATGGCGCGATAACCGGTGATTTTGTTACACTTGCCAGTCTTACAACAACTGATGGTATAACAGCCGCACAGTTAAACATAGAACATGAAATAACTTCTGTTCCTAGCACTACAACTTTTACAATCACCACCGCCGGGTCAGCTACTTCGGGCGGCACCGCAGGCGGCGGTTCAAGCGGAACGGCAGCCTTTCAGATAAATATTGGTCTTAACACCACTGTCCTTGGATCTGGTTGGGGCGCTGGAACATGGGGTCGTTTTACATGGGGTTCCTCTTCCGGTTCTTTGGCTGGTCAAACTTTAAGATTATGGGCAGCGGATAACTTCGGCGAAGATTTAATATTTAATATTGCAGATGGTACAATATTTTATTGGGATGCCACTAATGGTACAAGCACTAGGGCTGTAGCTTTAACAAGCCGAACAGGGGCTAGTGATGTACCTGTAGTAGCTCGTAAGATTTTAGTTTCTGATGTAGATAGACATTGTATAGCTTTTGGCGCAAACCCCATAACTGATGGTACGCAAGACCCTTTGCTTATCAGATTTTCTAGTCAAGAATCCGTAGTGGATTGGACACCGACTGCTACAAATACAGCAGGTGATTTACGGCTTTCTAAAGGTAGCGAAATTATTACAGCTATACAGACAAGCCGTCAGATACTTGTTTGGACAGACCAATCACTTTACTCAATGCAGTTTATTGGTGCGCCTTTTACTTTTGGTGTTTCACTTATTGGTGATAATACTCGTATAGCTGGTCCAAATACGGCTATTGCTGTAAATGATATCGTGTTCTGGATGGGTCAAGAGAACTTCTATTTATATGACGGACGTATTCAAGCCATACCCTGCACGGTGCGTGACTATGTGTTTAGTGATATGAATAACCAACAATCGTTTAAGTTTCATGTTGGTTCTATTGCTAGTCAAACTGAAGTGTGGTGGTACTATTGTTCTTCTGGTTCAACAGAAATTGACCGTTATGTAGTTTACAATTACGGACAACAAGTCTGGTATTATGGAGAATTAGTACGCACTGCTTGGAACGACCGTGCTTCTGGGTTGCGTAGTTTCCCACAAGCAACAGGTGTAGATACATATTTGTATGATCACGAAAATGGTGAAGATGATTTTAGTACAGGTAGCGCCGTAGCGATTAACGCCTTTGTCGAGTCCTCAGACTTTGATATAGGTGATGGTCAACAGTTTATGTTGGTAAACCGTATTATACCTGATTTAACCTTTGATGGTTCTAGTGCAAGTAGTCCCGCTGCTAAATTTACTGTAAAAAGTAGAGATTTTTCAGGGGATAGCTTTACCGAGTCAGCTTCTGGCTCCGCAGTACGCACTGCTACCTCTCCTGTAGAACAATATACAGATAAAATTGATTTACGTGCTCGTGGTAGACAAATGGCTATTCGGGTAGAAAAAGACGCCGTCGGAGTAAAGTGGCGATTAGGGGCACCAAGGATTGATGTGAGGCCGGATGGTAGGCGATGACCAAAAAAGTATTACGACCTATTCTTCCTATTGCACCTACGGAATACGATCCGGTGTACGTGAACCAGCTTGCGCGGGCCTTGGAACAACTGATCAACGAGGTACGGTCCGCGGACATTAATTTTCAGGGCATACCCAGTAGTGGCTCTGCTAACGCTTTGGATGTAGGTGATTTTTTTATAGGTGATGCCGGTTTTATACAGATTATAGAGCAGAATGAAGCGCATTCGGGCAGTGTATCGGGGACCACGGCCCTCGGAACAGTCACAGTAGCTGTTTCATAGTATAGACGTAAGTTTAAAAAAAGGGTAAACTCCAACAGACCTTATATAATGGGATTGTATAAATGGCACAGGCAGCAGAAAAAGTTCTTGAGTTTCCGTCAGGTGGTATTGCCGACTTCTACATGGAAGACGACGATATTGCAAAGATGGAGAAGGAAGAAGCGCGAAAAGCCTTTGGAGACAACGGCATTGCAAACTTTTCTGATGTTGCCAACCGCATGGCTTCTTACGGTAGGGGCGGAGACGACACGCTAGCGCACGTTGCTACTGGTGAGATCGTCATCCCGTTGCCTTTGATTGACAACAACCCTGAGATGAAAGCGTCTATCTTCAAGCATTTAGAAGAGCTTGGAGTAGAAGATCCAGAACAGTATGTAGTGGGCTCAAGCGCCAACTCAATTAACCCTGAAACGGGTTTGAGAGAGTTTGGTTGGCTGTCAAAGACTATTCGGAAAGTTACAAGAGGCGTTAAGAAGGCCGTAAAGAGCGTTGTAAAGGTCGTTAAGAAGGCCGCTCCGGTTATTATACCGTTTGCTTTGAACGCTTTATTCCCCGGTATGGGAGCTATCTACTCTGGCGCACTTGGCGCGGGCATTGGCACGTTGGTTCAGGGCGGTAGTCTCAAGGATGCGTTCAAGTCCGCCTTGATTGGTGGCGCAATGGGCGGTGCGGTAGAAGGCGTCAAAGGCGCACTTCCCGGTGGTAAAGGCGCTATGGCTAGTATCAAGGATGCGGCTAAGTTTTCTAGATTACAAGAGGCTGGTACGCAGCTTACAACAGGTCAGTTTGGTCAATCCGGTTTGGATGCAGTGAGAGCATCTGCGCCTAGTGCTTCAAGCGAATTAATACAGGCCCGAAACATAGGTCAAAATGCTTCTGTGCGAGACGCCTTTGCGGAACAAGGGTTTGGCCCGCGGCCCGCGGCTTTGTCACCGGAGGTGAGAGCGGCTATTGATGCAGATCCTAAATTTAGTTTAGAAAATGTAGAGTCTTTAATTGCTTCTGACCCTAACTATAAACCTCCAGTGCTAGGCGCTGATGGAAAAGTAGCTTTTCCAAAAATTAACATTACAGGAAATCAAAGCGCAACCGTACCGTACGAAAAGCCAAGCTTTTTTGAGAGTCTTAGCGAGGGTGAGTTTAAAGAAGCTTTCTTCCCATCTGGTCCGGATGCTGCTCAATTAGAGCTAGCTAAACAGACAGCGTACAATAATACTTTTAACTCAGTTTCGGCGCTTCCGGGGGCTACTTCAGAGCAAGCTGCTGCGGCAGGGTTAAAAGCTATGGGAGAAGTGACCGCTGCTAGCATGGGTCCCGGCATGATCGCCAGCTACGCTCCAATAGCAGGAGTCGGTCTAGCTGGAGCCGCAGCATTAGGGGCTTTTGACACACCCGACGATCCGGAGGCACCTAACCAGCAGACAGGCGCTGACCTTATTGAACAGTACCCCGATGAGTACCTCTTGGCTAATCAGGTACCGACAGGCTCAACAGGTCCCGTGCAGGTAGCGTCTAGATACGGCTACGATCCGTCGGCTTATCTAAGATATCTCCCTGTTTATGGTGGACCCGTTCAGGCACCACCAAATCCTTTTCAACGTGTGGCGGAAGGCGGAGAAATTTTTCCACGCCGGGTAGGTGGTATCATGCCAAACGAGGGCACTCCCGGAAAGGACAGCGTCCGTGCTATGCTAATGCCGGGTGAGTTTGTAATGACTACCGACGCCGTTAAAGGTCTTGGTAACGGCAACAATGACCGGGGTATTAACCGTATGTATGACATGATGCGCGGTCTTGAGGCTAAAGGAAGGGCGATGGCATAATGGCTACTGAATATTCAGAACAGATAGTACGAGAAGCGCCGGAGATCGAAGCCTATAAACTTGGGCTTTTGAAATCTGCCAAAGCTCTTTCTGATCAACCGGTAGGTGCGCCTGTATTGGATGCGTCGGGCAACCCAGTGATGGAAACCTATACGGACGCCGCTGGTAATCAACAAACAAGACCAAAAAGAGAGCTACCGATACAGCAGATTGCGGGTATGTCGGGCCTTCAGAGCAAGGCTATTGCAGATGCTTCAAGAGCGGGCGGTATTGGCGGTTATCAAAGCTATTTACAAAAAGCCGGACCTACAATGGGTGATGCGTACCAGCCTATTGTGGATGCCACGCAAGGAATTACGAACACACAAATAGCGCAGTACATGAACCCTTATCAGGCAGCTATTCAAGCTGAGATTAACAGGGCTTACGACATACAAGACGCACAAGCTGGGCTGCAAGCTGTTGGGCAGCCGGGTGGGCCGTCCGCGTTCGGCGGATCACGGGCCGCGATACAGCAAGCAGAGATAGGGCGCAACCGTGCGTCAGCCTTGGCTCAGTCTCAGGCACAGAACTTCTTACAGGCACAGCAGGCTGCAACGCAGCAGCTAGACCGCGGCATGGCGGCGGGCGATGCGCTTGGAACTCTTGGACTGCGTCAGGCAAGTCTGGGCGAGCTTGCACAAAAGCAGGGTCTTATGGACATTGAGACACAGTTTAATCTTGGTAAGCAGCAGCAGGGTCAGCAGCAGGCAGAGCTTGAAGCCAAGCGTCAAAGTGATTTGGCACAGTTGTACGAGCCGTATCAGCGGTACGGCTTTTTGTCAGATATTTATAAAGGAGCGCCATCGTCTCAGTCTACACTGACCACGGCCACCGCACCTAACGTATCACCGGCTCAACAGTATCTTGGTTTAGGTATTGCAGGTCTATCAGCCGCAGCAGGCGCAAACAAGGCGGGGTTATTCGGATGAACAGAAGCGTATTAGCAAGACAAATGTTTGCCA
>Ga0163179_10001208_pt1 | contig 18368 bp, 13 predicted proteins | sample AtlANTMetagenome_FD_109643 | JGI IMG/M metagenome (GOLD analysis project Ga0163179, IMG submission 109643) | Marine eukaryotic phytoplankton communities from the Atlantic Ocean - Atlantic ANT 2 Metagenome | ecosystem: Environmental > Aquatic > Marine > Oceanic | place: North Atlantic Ocean... | reverse complement strand
TTTTTGTATACAAAAACAGTAGTGCCAACTTTAAGAGCCGCAAAAGCTCCTGCTTCGTTTGTAGGTGCAAATGCACCCGAAGTTTCTTGTCCTGTAGGAATTCCTTCAAAGACGTAATTATAGTTATACTCTTGTATCTCTCGTCCTCGTATAACAAAATCAACAGAAGGAATAGTTACATCGCCCTCTGCAATAGTATACCGCATTGACATATATGCAGTATCTAAAAGTCTGTGATATTTTGTCCAATAAAATCCTTGTTCTTCAGCATCTTTTTGAAGCTTAAAACCATTATTGGCATTAGTTGCTCCAGCAGAGGCAATTCTTGTAAGCATACCGTCCGCTCGTTGAGTTGGACGACCTGCATGAAAAACTCCTCGAGCTTTTATTGGTGCATCAAAGGCAACAAGCTCTTCATGAACAACTCCAGAAGCATCATTTATTGCAGGAACACCTGCTTCATTTAATGGAAAAATGTAGTCATCAAGAGCTCCACTTTGAAAAATAGATAAACCATACAGACTACCATATGAGTGAAAATCTTCAATTCTTTGTTCGTCAATCGTTCTTCCTGTGTTTGCATATCCTGGGGTAGATGCAAGAGTATTTCCTCGATCCATTCTGCCTTCACAGAAAACATCAATATTCTCTGTTTCAAAACCTTGTTCAACTACACGATCTCTGTCTCGTGTATCAGAGTCATTTTTATCGATACAAATTCTTGATTGGTCATCAATAAAAATATCATAAATTCCACCAACTTCACCTTCACAAATCGCATATACACAATAGATTTCTTTTGAGTCACTTGCCAAAGAATCTGCAAATATTGGAATACTGTCTGTACGTTGAACACCATAAATTACAGGAAGATATCGTGCTTCTAAATTGAAACGCAAATCAACATCTCTGTCTACTTCTACTTGATACTCAACCATTTTCTTTTTCAGCCCAAATAATCCTGAGCTTTTCATTTTGTATCGAGTTTCCATGACTTGGTAGATTGCAATAATGTTTATTGCTTGTTGAGAGTGTTGAAATCCAAAATCACCTGCATATTCTGCACGTAAAAGAGTTGCAGCATCTGGTCTGCCATCAAGCCCAACAGCACGGTGTTCTGTATCAGAAGTGAGTCGACCATTGACACGTAAAAAATCTCCCCAATGACTCGAAAGAGTCCAAGTCAGCCGAGAATTTTTAGAAGGATCTTCTTTTAAGTTTGCTTTTGAAATAATTCCTTTGAATATACAGTACGGAGCGCCAACAACTTCTCCAGCCTTATAATCTGTAGTATCACCATTTTTATCAGTAATTGTTACATCTACAGGTGTTATATGAGCCTTATAGATAAATACTTCACGATTGATATAGTTTGCATATGTAGTCTCTTCGCGATCATCAAAAAGACCTGTAAGATATGTAGAATCTACTGAGAGTCTATAATTTGTACTACTTGTTACACCTGTCAGTGCAGAATCAGGAGAAATAGTAGCTATTTTATTGCTGCCAGAAAAACTAGTAATTGTAAAAGTTACATTATGATTGGCATCTGCTGTGCTACTATTATGCGTAATTTTTACTCGATCACCTTCTGCAAATCCAAGAGAAACAAAATCCGTGCCAGTAGTAGTAATTGTACTTCCGCCTGTGCCCCAAGTAAATGCATCTCCAGTTGGTGTAATTGTATCTACTGCTTCTGATGAGATTGTGAGAGCTACAGACGAAGCTTTTGCATCAGTTGTTTCTGCAATTGTTCCAACTTTTACAACTCGATTTGCAACATATGTTTGACTACCGTTCGCAACAGTTAAATCAGCATTAAACGATCCATCATTATACGCAATATCAAAAGAAGCATCGGTAATATATCCAAAATCTTTTGCTCCTTTTGCGCCTTCTCCCGTTTGAGTTCCTTTTGCACGCTCAAATTTTACCAAATGAGCATACAGAAACGTATGTCCCTGTTGAAGAGAGGCTTGTAAATCAAGATCTAAAGGTCTTTCTGTTGTGCTCATAAGTATTCTTCAAGTTTTAGTGAGAAGGAGTATAAATTTTCAGTATTTAAAGAGTATTCACGTACTGCAGTTGGTGCAATTGTTTTTATAAGAGGTTCTTTAAAAACTAAAAGTCCGTTTGCACTAATTAATTTTGTAATCGGAGGATTTACAGTGAGACGTAATTGATTTGCATTTAATGCTGCACTTCCAGCCTGTAAGTCTCCATTTCGTTCAACCATTGTAATCATATATGCTTTTGTATGATTAGAATTATTTGAGTCATTTACAGTAAAAAGTTCACCCGGTTTTGGAATATTTGTTGAAGCTGCAGTATAGCTACCACTAGAAGGAGTAACTGTTATTGTTAACTGTGTTGCACCCGCAGCTACGGATCCTGTAACAGGAAAAGTATAACTAGGACTTGAGCTATTTAGAATAGTTTGCCATCCACTATTTTTTACAGTGCGATACTGAGGAAGAGACACAAAGAAAGGAGTTAAAGGTCCTCGTTGTTGAAGCAAAAATGTGTAAACAGGATCAAACTCTGAACGAGTCATCGGATGATAACCAATATCAATGTTCCATTTATGTCCAGCAATTGCTCTTGCAATCACTCGTTGTGAGTTTGTTCTTGTTACTGCCATTTTTTGATCTGATGTCAGTTTTACATTTGCAAAACCGGGACCAGCATCTCCTGAACCCGTTTCGCTTCCTGCACCAGAAGTATCTAATTTATAGTATGGATCTGGTAATCTATTTGCAAGTGCCACTATGCTCTCCCTACTGCTGGAGTGGTATACACACTCTCATCTACTGACTCAAAAAAGTCTTCTCCGTACGAATTTGCTGCTGTTCTAAGCATACCAATTATATTTCCTTGTTGTGCCATTAGTACATCTTCAACACCCGATGCATCAATAGTATTTATGTTAAATGTTACATTTGCAGGAGATCCTAAAGCTGCTGTATCATCTGCAGGAATAATAGTTCCGGGTCTATCAGGCATGAATAACTCAGGCCCTTGCTCGCCCACCATATATCCTGCAGATCCTCCGTAGTTACGATTCTTTCTACCGTAGAAAGCTGGCTGAAAGTTCTCTGGTCCTCCAGTTCCTCGATCACCTCTCATATAAGAGATTTCTCCTCGAGGACTTTGCGCACTTGCAAGATCCACTGAACTTGTTCTTTGGCCCAGAGAAACGCTTGAAGGACTGCTCGGCACACTTCCTCCTCCGCCTTGATATGAGGTTCCAGCTATAATTGCAAGAGAGGCAGCTCCCATTGCTCCAACAATTCCTGCAGCTATCAAACCAATAGGAATCTCCTGCCAACTTCTTATTGCCATAGCACCTGCCATACCTGCTGCAGTTGATGCAACAACTTGAGCCATCATTAACTTTTTATTTGTTTCAAAAGCTTTTCTCTTTTCATTATCTTTTTTCTTTTCGAGTGCTCTCAGTTTTGCAACACTCTTAGCACTTTGACCATCTCGTTTCTTTTCTGCGGCAATTTCAGCATCAATACCTGCAACTCTAGTTGCTGATGCTGCTGACATAACGGAGGCTAACATTCCAATACTACTAGCAATTGCTGAAAACCCTGCTACCGCTATCTGATACTTATCCTCATTACTTAAATTCTCCCATAAGCCTCCATTGAACATCATCATAAGCTGAGTTTCTGTATCTAAGCTTTGAAGAACAGATGTTAGTGTATCAGCGAAAGATAACCACGATTGACCCGTTACTGCCGCACCCTGAACCGCAGACGAAACTAATGTTCCTTCGGGGCCTAAAGATTTTAATCTTTCTACCATTGGCTCCATTGCAGTAAAAAGAGAACTAAAAACTTCAGACGCATTTAATTGTTCTATGCCTTCTTTGCCGCCTGCTAGCAGTCCGCCTACTAATCTTTCTCCTGTTGACGCCCCCTCTCCAAAACCTGCCATAGTTTCGGTTCTCATACGAGCATCTAGATCTGTTGTATTTCCTGCATTGGCTAATGCTGATTTTTCGCTTGCATTAATTGCAAGAACTGTGTTAACTCTTGCACGCTGAATGAGTTTTTCATATGTTTCTAAGTCTCTAAGAGCTTCTTTATTTCCTTTTGCTTCGGCTTTTAAATACGCAAACTTTGCCGCAAGAAGATCAAACTCAATTTTTACTTGAATTCTTTTTATACGAAACTCGTCTTTAATGACTTTTTCTTCAGCTTTTAATAAAGATAGTTGTATTGCTTTTTCTTCTTTTGCAGTTAACGTCGTACTACGGCGAAGAGGGTCTGCAAAAGCTTTTGCCTTTGCAGCTCTAACTGCCTCTTCTTTTCTTAAATCTAGCTGTTCTCGAGCTGCGGCTGTAATTTTTCGTTCCATCGCAAGATTAGCTTGGAGAAACTTTGATTGCGATTGTGCAATTAAAAACCCTTCTTGCTCGTCACTCTTCTCTTGTGCTGTTAACGCTGCTTGTTCTGCTTTTAACTCAACAAGTTTTGCACTTTGTTCTTCACTTAGTCCAAGAACATCCAGTATCTTTATTTCTGCGTTAACAGCCTTTAGTTTTTCGGTTCGTATACTTTCTTCAATTACTAGAGCCTGCTTTTGAACAACTCCAATTTCTCCCCGTAATACTTTTAACTTATCTAATTCCGCTTGCTCTTTCTTTATTATTCCTGGAGCCTTCAAAAGAATATCACGCTGCTCTTTTGTTACCTCTGCCAATTTTTTCATTTTTGCAGTATTACTATCTGCTTCAACACCAAACTTTTTAAGTGTTTTTGTTAAATTTTGATCGGCATTTAAGACTGTTATAGTACGCTGTGCAGCTTCTGTAAGTTTGCCTGTACTCTTTTCCGTTTGACCAGTTGCTTTTTCTATTTCTGCTAAACCGTCTATAAGGCTATCGAAAGGTGTTGTAGTCTTTTCTGATAATTTTGCTAGTTCTTCATTTACTTTATTTAACCCTGCTCTTGCACTTTCAAGAAGTTGATTTGTAGTTTCATTTACTGAAGGAGGATTAAGAATTTTATCTAATTCTGTTCGTAAAATTTTTCCTTCACTTGAAGCTTTTTTAATATCTTCGATTTGGATTCTTAATCGTTGAATCTCTTCTTCGCTTCCACCAGAAGTTTTAAGTCGTGCAATTGCTGCTTGAATTCCTCCAATTTGCGCTGCAGAAGATACTTTTCCTAATGACTCTCTTAATTCATCAATAGCGTTTTTTTGCCTAATAATATCTCTAGTTGTGTTGTTTCGCTCGCGACCAGTTTGTCCTGCTCTTTCTGCCTCTAACTCGTTTAGTCTTCTATATGCGGCTGAAAGCTGGTCTACTGTTGCTGAAGTCTCTACTTGAGCTAACTCTTTTAAACGATCTCTAATTTGAGTAACTTGTCCTGCAGTTGCTGTTATAGTTGCTCTCATTTTATCAAATGCAACATTTGTGTTTTCGGTGTCATCGTCAAGTCGTCGTAAAGTTTCTTGAAGTTGAAAGCCTGTTTCGCTAAGGTGTGATAAGCTAGCAATAATTTCGTTTTGTCTTTTTACAGTTTCACTATCACCGAAAAATTTATCCCACGCTGCTTTTATTAACCCAATGGCAACAGGAATTAAGGCAAGATAAGGTAATGCTGCTAATAATCCTATTCCTAATGCTTTGATTGAAAGAGTTAGACCAAAAATTACTGTTCTAAGACCTGCAAAGCTAATACTTGCCGCACCATTTGCTAAAGCAGTTGCTGCAAGTTGAACTCGATATTGAGCCATTGCTATTGATATATTTTTAAATGTATCTCGAACATTTAGATTTGAAGCAGAAAGAATTGTATTTGCTGAGGCTTGTGCCGTATTTGCCTTTGCAGTTTGAAGTCCAACAGCATTTAACTTTTGCTGAGCATTTTTTACGTGTTCAAGCTTTTCTACTTTTTCTGCCAATAAGTGAGCTTCCTCTTTTGAGGAAAACATGCCTGCTTGTATTTGAGAAGTATGTACTTCTACTGATCGACCTAAAGATCGTTGTGCTCGCTCATAATCTTTTGTCGTTGCAGTACCTTCTTGAAGTTTGCTTGCTAATTCACCATAAACTTTTGGTAGCTTTCCTGTTGTTTCTATATTTGTTAGAGCATCTCCGGCAGCAGCAGCTTGTTGTGCCGCAAATTCAGCAAAAGCACTAGCAGCGCTTGTCATTCCCGGTAGAAGCTGTGAGCGAATTGTACTTGAAAATAAAAGAATTCCACCAAGAAGAGCGGTAGGACTTTTGGAAAAGAATTTAGCTACAGGAATAAGACCTTTGTTTAAAAAAGTAACAAAGTTCTTTAAAAGATCAGATAAAGATGCCGCAAGTTGATCATACGCGTTTGGCTCAATAACGTCTGCAATTCCAGAAAAAGATTTTTCACCTTGTTCAATAACTGCATTTACGAATGCTTGTCGTTTTTGAAATTGAGTAAGATTATCTGCGGTTGTACCTATTGCTGTTGCATATGTTGTAGCAGCATCGTCTAAACGAACCATAATACCAAGTTCATCTAATAGTTCTGGTTCAAGTTTTGCAGCACCTCGTGTAAGACGATTTAATGAATCTACTGTATCTCTACCAAGAGCAAGGGATGCTCCTTTTGCAACTTCACCAAGTCTTTGAATTTGCTCACTAGAAAATCCTGATGCTGATGCAAGAGCAACTTGATTCATTGCTTCTGCGGTTGATACTGCTTCTCCTGTAATTTCTCGTAAACGATCAGCAATATAAGGAAGATTTCGTCCAGCAACGGTGCCTGTGTAAGCTAGTCCTTCTGCGAGTTGTTGGGCTGCAGCAGCTCTTTGAAGAACTCCAAATGCTGCAGTTAACGCAAAAACATTGGCCGCAAGAGTTGCGTAAGCACCAACAAGACCGCCTCCACCAACCATTGCTTGATTCATCTTGGAGAAAGCTTTTGTGGAGTTCATGCCTGCTACGGCTACTCCTTTTTCTCCTTTTGAAAAATTATTGCGAGCTTTTGTTGTTTTATCTGTGGAAGTTCCGAGTTTATCGGTAGATTTTGCAGCTTTTTCCGCATCTTTTGCTACAACACCAAGGGTTCCATCTTTTTCAACCTTGATCTTAAATGTAATTTCATTTGCGGCCACTATGTTTTCTCTTTAGCTTTTCATGCTCCCTCTTCAATGCTTCTGAAGATTTTTTAATTGCTTCGTTGTCTAAAAATGTTAATACTTCAAGTGCAAACTCTTTATCTTCAATTCCATATACGTCAAAATATGTTGAAAGATTTGTATAGTCTTTTCCTACATAACCAATATCAGGATAAACTCGATCTCCTAAATTGTTGAAAATGTAAAATGTTGCACTTACTATGTCTGGAAAGTCGTTCCAATCTGGAGGTATTTTCTCTGGATCAGGCTCATTTCCGAGTTGTTCACACATTTCGAGATAACGGTCTGCCGTCATCCCAGTTTCACTATTCTTTAGCAGCTCCTTTAGTCTTTTTAGGCACTGTTCTTTTTGGCTCTGTACGAAAGTTTTCGAGATCAAAGACTACCTCGTTGAGCCATGTATCAAATTCTGCAGACTGGCTTACCAGCACTTGTGCGTTTGGTTGAGTAAAAGATACTTCTTCGTCTAAATCTCGATCTCCTGTATCAATTAAAATTAACGTTTCGAGATGAGCAAGAGTTAAACCTTTCCAATCTTTTAATGTTGCTTTTGTAAACTCTTCTACAAACTTATCCTCATCTAAACTTTCTTCTAATGCTCTGCTTTTTCTGTTGAATTTTGAGGTTGTGCATTTTTTTCTTACGCCGTTTAATTCTTTTCTTGACAGATTTGCTACTTGGACCGAGAAGCCGTCAAGGCCGGGAAAGTCAATCCAAACTGCCTTACTGTCTACTACTAACTGTTTTAAATCCATTATTACTCCTTTATTAAGTATTTGTAAAATATGAAACTACGCTCGAAAGCGCTGTCGGGTTTTGTATCGATCTCCAATTGTATTCTTCTTGAAATACACTGGCGGGTCGAAATCGATTAGTAAATGTAACATTTGCTAAATTTACTCGAATACCATAAAACACCCCGCCTACCGTTTGTCCTACTTTTAGATCCAAAGCACTATCTGAGTTCCAATCTCCCCAATTTCCTGTTCCAGGATCATAATTTACTCGAATTGATCCTGCTAAAATTCGTGTTCCTACTGTAAAACTAGTTGGAAACATTGAAGTTGCTCCACTAGTCGCTGAGAGTGCTCCTTGTAATGTAGTATTCTTGTTCCATGTAATATCATTCTGTAGCTCTAAATTTAAACTAACAACACTGGAAGAAAGATCTATTCCTCCTCCAATTGTTATCGTATCAATTACTCCTCTATTATACGTAGTTGTTAGTATATTATTTAAAGTAATTCCAGCTGCATCCATGGCTCCCGGAAGAGCAGGTCTCAGAGTAGGAGTACTTGAACCAATATTTGCACTAGCAGTAAATATTGTTCCTGTTTCATTACTTACGGATCCTATTGTTGTAAAGTCTACATCGCCTTGTCCCACAAGAAGAACACGTCGATTAATAAGAGAGTTTTGCATTTCACTAGAAGTGAAGTTTGTTTCGTTCGAAACAAATTTAGATAGCTTCGATGCATCACCTTCAACGCTCAATCTCAGGGGTCTAGATCTATTAATCTGAAAATTACCTGATTGAATGACACACGTCTCTAGTTTGTATACATCGTGCTGAGAGGAAATGTATAAATCAAATGTTGCTGTATCGAGAAGACGATCAAAAATTATTTTATTTCGTGTTTCTCTTGTTAACGGTACGTTCAGTGAAAAATTTGCAGGATTTGCAGTATTAATCACAGAACCTTCAAAACTAGACTGACTTTGTAATGTTTTTACTGGGTAACTACTTTCTCTAAAAGTTTGACTAAAAGAAATTTCACTTATGTCTATTCTTTGTTGATTCCCGTTATATACAACGTGAACCTCAACGTCTTCTTTTAAAAATGTATATCCCTGTCGCGGCATTTCGTTGTCCAGTTATATGATAAGGGGCTCAAAAGAGCCCCTATCTTTTCCTATATTATATGTCAAAACAACAGTAATGTCAAGAACTATTTTTACTATACTGCATCGTTTTTATATATAATCTTAATTTCGTCTCCTTCACCAACTCCCGTTCCTAAACCATGAAAATTAGTTTCAAGTGAAATTACATCTTCAATAGAATGTGATGGAATTTCTAAGTGAGCAGTGGGAAGTTGAAGTTCAAGTTTTGGTCCAGCTGCTGTTCCGCCTACTTGAAGTTTGATGTCAAACTTGTTAATAACAGTGCTTGTATCGTTCACCAAGTCTGCAAACAAGTTAGTAACTTTGTTTGTAGCAGCATCAGAGCTTCCAAGATAACAAGTTAAACTTCCTGTGACAGTACGAGTACCAGTTACGTGTTCAATTGGCTGGTTAACCTTACCAATTTCTTCAGGAGTTAAGAAGCTAATATTATTACTAATAGTAACATTTCCACCTGTTAGTGCAACCTGATACGAAGTTTCGTATGTCTGGCCTGTATTACCATTTTGGTCAGTAAATGTAGTGCCAGCCTGGAATGTTGTTTCTGGGGCAAGAGTTAACTGAGTAAGTCTATTACGAATAAAGTTACCAGTATCTTCTGTTCCCTCTGTTATTGCAGGACGCCAGCCCATGACATTTGCTGCATTATCTCCAGAAGCATCAATAACATTTGTAGCACTTCCTGAACCTTCATGATTAGAAACATATACTCTATCTGATGCGTCTGTTTTAATCCAGAATTGCTTATCAGCCGTAATAGTCGGTGCAGTAGTTGATGCTGTCCATACGTCCGCCTTAGAACCAGTAATCTGTCCAGGACTTACATCATCAATCTGTCCAGAAAATCCTGACCAGTTGATTGTTGCAATACCGTCAATATCAAAGTCAATTGATGCTTCATTTACAACAGCATCTTTGAGTCGATAAATTAGACGTCCTGCACTTCTATCTGAAAGAATAAAGTACAAGTTAAAAGTACCAAGAGATGATCTATTAGAATCTAAAAAGTTAATTCTAGCTTCTGTTGCACCATCAGTTGTTCCTGCGGTAGTGTTGTCCCCTTGAACCAGTGCATTAAAGTCAGTGTCTGCTGAAGAGCTTCCAACTGTATTTACTGTTTTTGCTGGAGTACCTGAAGGAGAGATTTGAGCGTCTGCAGCAAGATTTGTAAAATGTTGATAACTGTCTGCATAGAGGGTAATTGTTATATCATCTCGAGTGCCTGAGCCTCCAAGTTGATCACCATCAATAACTATTGTTTCTCCAGATCTAAACTTCTGTCCAGTTTCTGTAAATTTAATTGCGGCAGAGGCACCACTTCCAGCAACTGTTACTTGCACAACAGCGTTTACACCTTGCTTTCCGCCTCCTGCATATGTAATGCCAGTACTATTTTGTCCAATACCAACGTTAAAGGTATAAGTACCAGCACCATACTGTGCATCCGCTAGATCAGCGTCTCCACTAGCATTTACTGCGGTGAAAGAACAAATAGATCCACCAAGAGCTGGATCATGAACAAAAGTACTACCATCACGATTATAGACGTTTTTACCTGCCATTGCAACCCAAAGGGCTTCTTCAACAGCGTGAACTTCTTTATATGTTGCCTGTCGGCTAGCTCTACCAGTGCCGTCTTCATTGACACCTGCAGCCGCTCGGAAAGGGCGAGCATATGTAGAAAAAGACCACTCTGCAGCGGACAAGGAGTCGGTAAACATTTTACGACCTCTTCGCGAACGTCCAACAGAGTCTTCCATCTCGTTCAAGGTTATTTCTGATGCATTCGTTGCCTGTGAAAAACTAAATCCATCAAGCACTGGAATAGACCAAAGATAGCCATCTTTTTCCATATAGAGTCTCGAGTCTCTACTAAAATGTAAAAATTCAGCCATAGTATTCTCCTAACTATGAAACTTGAAAAGACTGATCGTGAACTTTTATTCGTGTCAGAATTTTCCTAATAACGAACCTCTATAAGCATTTCTCCGACTCCTAGTGGTTCTAGCACACCTTCATCCGTATCTAAACTGATGACTGTGATTTGATGAGTATAATGAACAATATTCATTTTGTCAGTATACTGCAATCTTGAGTTGTCTTCAATAACAGTTTCTACATCTTCCATTAGTTCATTTAAGGCTTCTTGTGAGTCTTCCTCTTGAACATACATTCGAATTGTTATTGATAGAAACCTATCTCTTACATGGGCTGCTCGATATTCTCGAGTCTCACTTCCTGCATTTAAGTGCACTGCAGGAAATTCATCAACCTCATCCCAAAATTTAAGTCGTGGGTGAACATTTTCTCCTACATCAGTTAGAAAAGCACCTTGACCATTTATTGTTTTTAACTTAGTGACAAGAGCATCAACAATATTTTTTCTTCGTGATGAATAAGTTCTCGAAGTCACTACACTCTCCTAGTATATAATCTTCCTAATCCAAATTGCGCTACAATTTCTCTTATTGATTGGTCAATTAAAGGTCTAGGATCTCTAAATGCGTCTGCAAAACGAGAGCCACTTGTTGTTTCATAAACTTGATAAGGCTCTTTTGCATAAGTAAATCCAATACTAGGAAATCCTTGTGCTGTTGTTGCAATGTCTGTTACACGTACACTATTTGCAAATCTTCCCGTTCTATTTTCAAGTCGAGGATCTCCCATATTTTTAGTAACTCTATCTGGAAGTTGTTGATTTATAACTCCTAAAATACCCGCTAAATTCATTTTTGGACCCGGAGGTCTTTTCTCTTGTCGTTTTCGTCCTGCTGCAATTGCAGGCATTTTTCCCATTTCCAATTGTTTTGCAGGTAAAATTTTTGGTTTTCCAACTATTTTTGAAACTTTACGTTTTGTTGAGGCTTTTAGTGTTGTATCCTCTACTTTTATTCTACTAACTAATGTATTTCTTCGAAAATGTCTTTCTAAATCTTTAATGATTAATTTTCTATTACGAGAAACAATTGAGTCTGATCCTTCTATTTTTTCTATTTTTTCTTGAGACAGACCTTCCTTTAGTAATTGAATAAATTCTTTTTTTGCTGCTTTTGCAGATTGTCCCATTAAATTATTTCCAGCTCTATCTTCTAGCATGATAATAAAGCCTTCACCGTCATCTGCTCTTACAACAGAAAAGTTGAATCCCATCTTTTCCATTCTACTTTGCACATCTTTTGCTTGTGCATAACCTTCCTTTTCTAGTGCTGTTGAGTGTTGATCGTATGTGCTCTTGAAAATATTTCTCATTGTAGTTTCGAGAACACCTGCACCATGTAAATGACCTGCTTGTAAAACACTTCCTGCACTTGTTGCTAAATTACCTCTTGCTGTTCTTAAGGCTTTTTTACGTTTTCTATTTGTATTTTTGCTTGTATATTCGCCTTGAGATTTAAAATAGTTTTGTACATCTGTAAAAAAGTCTTCAATTACATCAGAGTATGATGACTTTAACTTTTGGTAAATATTATTCTGATCAAGTATCCTAGGCATATTAGGATATTTTCGCATCCACATTGGTGCTAATACTTCTTGATCTGTAGATGTTGTAAACTCAAGAATTACCCCACCTCTACCACTACCATATGACTTTCCGCCCAGTGTTTTTACATATGTAACTAGTGTTTTACCGTGTCTTTTTGCTGCTTCTTCAATATACATATTGTCTTCTTTTGTTACATTCCAACCGTCCTCGGACGATTTTTTTGCAGCTCTTTTCATTTGTGTAGCAAGACGACCTGGTGTAAAAATAAACGTATGCGGCTGTAAATTATAGTCATTTCTAAAGTCCGGTGCCTTTTCTAGACTATGTGCTAAATCTTCCAAAAAAGCTTCTAATGCTCTTGTACTCATTAATAATTCTTGTACAAGTCTAAGACTCGCTTAATATGGTCAGGAAATGCCACGTTATTTTGTTGTGTTGTACTCGCAGAATTTTGTATACTTGCTCCTGCCATTACTCTTCGTTGTTTATGCTCATCCTTTAAGTAGTAAGTAATTAAGTCAACAACTGCGAGTTTTAAGTCTTCGGGTACGGCACTATAACCTGCGCGATATACTACCTCTACTGCTCCCACTCCTTTTGCCCAATTTTTATATCCTGCACTTGTAGTACGAAAAACACTATCAGTATCTAAGTCTAAAAAATACTCAAATGCTCCTGTTGTAAGTGTAGCATAGCTACTTCCGTAGTCTGCTCGTTCTTTAACACTTACAATACTATTAACAGGGCTTTCAGTTAATTGAACAACGTGGGTTCCCCAGTTAATATTAAATGTTTCTGTTTTATTGCTTGAATAAAAATCTACAAATGAATTTGCACAATAAGTTTTTACTAATTGACTTACAGATGGAATTAGTGCAGAAATACGCAAATCCTCTTTTGGAGTACTTAACCCTTCTGCATCTTTGTATGACGCTAGTGTTATTAAATCAGCCATACTAAGTCCCTTAGTAAAAACTTGGGGGAGGAAACCCTCCCCCAGGTTAGTAAAACAACCAATCGATTACTGGTAAGGCCAGAAGATTGATGGCTTGTTAGTTCCAGAGTTAGCGAACAGCTCGTTGAATCCGAGAGACTGTGATGCTACGATCACATTCTGCTGATCTTTAACACTGTACTCAGTTTCTATGCTTACACCCTTGAGTCGAGGTATTACATAGTTGTCAATATTGATTGCGAGCGCTGCAGTAGTAGTTACTGCTCCGCCTGCACCCAAGTTCTGAGCTAACTGGTCAGTTGCTACAACTGGTGAACCGAATACTGATCCAACAACACCGATTCGCTTAGTAGCAAGATCAGATCCTACTTCTGTCACGTCAGTGAAGCCAGACGCATCGATTAACTCGTAGTATACGTCAGTTGGAACAATGAATGCTACACGAGATGGGTCGAGACCGTACTTGCCCATTTCCTTTCGGAGTGCAAGAAGGTTAGCTGGAGTAACTTCATCTGTGCCTGATGCATCAAGTGCAGTAAGACCAGAAACAGTTGCGAAACCAGAAGTGTTATCAGTTCCGTTTGCTCCAGTAAGACCAGTTGAAATGTTAGCAGCACCTGCACCTACAAGAATTGCTGAGTCAATTGCAATCGCGTGCGCTCTTGCAAGTGCACTTGTAACGATTGGCAAAAGAGTTACAACAGTCTGCTCGTCGGTGTCATTTGAAATGTAAGTACCAGCGATCAGTCTGTGAGCTTGTAAGATTACCTGACTTACGGTGTAGTTGTTGTCACCTGCATCAGAGAGTTGGTTAGAAGAGTCACCAATTCCAGCTCCGCTGAACGTTGCCGCTCCTGCGTCTGGTGCCAAGGGTAGTACAGTTGCGCCAGAAGAAACTGCAATCTCTCGGAAGAGAGGAGCAACTTTCTGTGCTTGACGTACTTCTTCTTCGAACTGCTGAGATACGATTACATCGATACCAGCAGAGGTAGTTGCTGTGTAATCAACACCTGCTTTTTCAAGAAGATCCTTAGAGAACTGAGTCTCATAACCTTTTCCAGTAATTGCACCAAGAACCTTGGCCTGGAGAAACTCCTTACCAAACTTGGACATATCACCTGTTCCGCTGCGACCTGAGAAGTCACGCTTGCTGTTTTGAATTGCTTCAATCTCAGCAGCTTTTTCTTCGAGATCTTTCTTATACTTCTCGATAACTTCTGCAGTATTTGCTTTCTCATCTGCAAACTCTTTTTGTAAGTCTGCAACGAGCTTTTCAGCACCAGTTTCGATACCAGATCGAATCTTGGTTTGCACTTCTTTATCTTGTGCAACTTTTGCAGCTTCAGCTTCAGCAGTTTTTTCTGCCTCTGCCTGATCTGCAGCTTTTTGCTCGGCTTGCTTCATGCTGATTTTTGCAGCAGTTTCCTCTGCTACCTTCTTAGCAAAAGCTTCCAAGTCGATTTCGGGAGTTTGTGCTTCCGACATATCTATCTCCTTTGAAGAGGATACTTCCTCGCTTTTAAAAGTTTTTTTGAAGTCTTCATAATCCTGCTCAGAATCGAAAGACTTCGCCAGAGAAAAGGTTGCTGCTTGATTGCATGGTACCGATACAACTGATACTTCAAACAACTCAGCGTCCTTTATCTTTAATCCGTCGGTTTCCTCTAAATAATCAGCGTCCTTTACTCGAAAACCCACGGAAAAAGCTCCAAGGACACCGTCTTTAACTAGTTCTACAACATCTTTTGCTGCCTTACTAATCTTTGCTTCTAGTTCCAACCCATTCGGTCCAGCTTTTATGCCGGTTGCACGACCTATGGGTCGGTTATAGTCATGATTAAAAAGAATTATGGGATTTTTTTCAAAATTTTTCAGTCCACCTTTCATCCAAGCATCTCCAGAGATAGTATCGCCCGCGCGATCAAAATCCACAGTGCTTGCCATGCCACGAATCATTACACTTCCATCTTCGGTAGTTTGTGATTTGAAGGTAGACGTTAAATTAAACATCTTGTTCGTCATAATCATCCTCTTTTTCCGCTACTGCGGCTTGTGCCTTTTCCATTTTTTCTTCAATGGTAGGCTTTTGATGAATCAACTCCCATAAATCCTTAGTTTCTTTTTCAAGCATAGATAACATATGAGTCCAAGACTTACATATTCTATCAATCTCTTTTACAGTAAGAAACTTGGGTCGATTCTTCATCTGGGAGTATTCTTTACGATTAGGAATATATCCTATCTCTGCAAAAAACATTCCAAGCTGTTTTACAATCTTTAATTTTTTACCTCTAGTTACTGCCATTATTCTTCATCCTCTTCTGTTGGTCGTCCGCCTTCTGATGGGTTTCCTGCACTTCCTGCTATGTTTGCAGGAACTCTAATATCTTCCGTGCCTTCTATCTCTGGGAAGCCTAACCTTTCACGAGCTTCGGCTGCAGTAATAATCCCACCATTCACAAGAGAGGTATAATATGCTGAAGCATCTCTTAGCTCGGGCTGCAATGCAGGAATATCTGAAATATCCTCTGTAATCGGAAACCCAAAAAATCTACTTAGACCAAAGTTTAGTTTTCGTACAATGGGTAATACTGTTTCCAAATAATACAAACGCATATTTGGTCGAATATTTGCATTGTTACCTGAGTCTAACATTATCGGAGGTACTCCGATAGCTTTCAATATAATTTTTTCATTCTTGTCAATCGCATCTTGAAAGTCGAGTTCTTTGAAGTTTACATTTGAATATGTGTCTACTTCAATACCGCCATCAAGTATAAGAGGTCTGCGACCTCCTGCATCTGGCTTATATCTTGCCTGCCAAGACTGTAACATTCTTTCTTTAATTTTTTCAGATAAAGTATTCGGTGATTTTAGTACTAAACCTGGAACTGCTCCGTTCTTGAAAAAGTTATCTTGAAAAGCTCTCATTTGTGACATGATCTGCATAGTTCGTACTGCAGGCTTCAGTCGTGATACTCCACGATAAATATCGTGGAATGAGTTTTCTTTTATGTGAATAATTTCATTCGGAGAGTAATCAACATCATTGTAAGTATACTTTTCAACATAAGTTTTTGAATCACCATGTATTGTAACTGTATCTGCTGGTACATGATAGAGATGTGCTCCATCGTAGTAAATAAAAATGTTTCCATCTAAAAGATAATCTGTTATAAGATTACGCTTAAAAGTATTAATATCTTGAAACGGGTTAGGTTGAGTATTTAGTAAATTATCAACCTTTGCTCTTTTCAGTCCTTTTATAACTCCGGGTGTAGATAGTCTAGCAACAATTGCTGGAATTTCTGCGCAGTCATCTACAACCATGTTTACTGCGCGGTTTACAACTTCTAAATTTTCATAGTACGTTTCATACTTATCTGTAAATTCCCTAGAAGTTTGGGAACCCGCGCCAAGATAGCTCTGTATAGGATTTAACTTTTCTTCTACCTCTACTTTTCTACCTAAAAATCCGTCATACCATGCCATGTTTTTCTCTTTGTATTTGTGTCCATCGCATTTGTTTTTTAGCTGATACTAGCGAAGGCTCTTTTCCGTAAATCGAGTGGAGTTGCTTGTGGTGCATGTTACATAAAGTTACTGCGTGAACATATAACTCATCTTCATGCTCGTCAATAAAATCTTCCCGAAGTGCTTGAATATATTGAGGATTCAAATTGTTATCTAACAACCATTTATTTAGCAACGCTGTTAAACTATAATAATGGTGGAAATCTAACCGAGCTTTTGCTCCACAAATAAAGCATTCCGTTCCTTTTTCATATCGTGATTTTGCCTTATCTCGAACATACTTTACTACATCACGTTTTAACTTAGGCATTTTGGTTCCATAACTACATCTATTACAAAGAATTATATCTGCTTTTAGATAACTTGTCAAATACTATTTTTCAGAGGTATCATTAGAACGAGGTGTTTGAAGTAATGAATGAATACAGCCCGTATCTTATTGCATCAGCCATGTGTGAAGAGCGATCGTGCTTCGGCCTTTCCTTCATTAAATTTGGGTTTGCATCCCACTGATACGCTTCAATAGAATACTGACTCTCTGAACATCTCTGATCTATCATAAGTTTATCGTTATCTACAATACTAGCAACGTGACTTATTCCATCTAATACCGACTTCTTTGCATTGATAGTAGATATATCATAATTTTGTGCGAGATCGAATCTTGTTTGCTGTGCTGCTGAATCAATATAAATATAGTCAACATCCCACTTATCGATGAGCTTTTGTATTTCTCCTGCATGTTGTTCAGTAGTTCTCTCTGCATTCATGTACTCGTCAAGAAGATAAAACTTTTCTTTATCCCAATCGTATGCGATTACACAAAAGGCAGTAGGATCCTTATACCCAACGTCAAGCCCAGCAAATACATCCATTGATGCAGTATCAAGCTGAGAGAAATCCTGTATACACTCTTCGAAATTAAAGTTCCAAATCTGTCCTTCGTATGTATTAAAATCTGCTTCATATTCCTGTCTAAATTCAGCCTCTGACATTGTTTTTCTAGCTTCATCAATATCAGATTGACTCATCCTTGGGTTATCTTTATAAGTTGCTCGAACGGAACACCATTCGGGAAACTCATCGGAATGTCCTCTATTCCAAAACTGGCTAAACCAATTATTTCTTCCTCTGGGTGTAGATATAAATAGTGCTTTTGAATTTTCTTTGTCTAGAGTAGGTCGTAGAGCTACGTTAAAAGCGTCACGACCATCAACCAAAGCGGCTTCGTCAAAGATAATAAGGTCATAGCTACGACCAACGCAGCTATCCACTTGGTTAATAGAACCCATTCGGATGGTCGATCCATTTGAGAGTTCGATGACTTTATCTTTCGCATTATCTCTTACAACC
>Ga0163179_10001207_pt1 | contig 18381 bp, 15 predicted proteins | sample AtlANTMetagenome_FD_109643 | JGI IMG/M metagenome (GOLD analysis project Ga0163179, IMG submission 109643) | Marine eukaryotic phytoplankton communities from the Atlantic Ocean - Atlantic ANT 2 Metagenome | ecosystem: Environmental > Aquatic > Marine > Oceanic | place: North Atlantic Ocean... | reverse complement strand
CATGGGTTCAACCCAAGTTTTTGATTTTGTTTCTAAGCCACGATCGTGTAGCTCAGCTAACAAACTTTTTGCTTCGTTATCTTTTCCCCTACCAAAAGAAGCTGAAACATTATTTTTTATAAGTGAAGCATGGCCGTTACTTGTTAACCACTCAAACGCTTCGTCAGAGTTATCTTTAGATATACTAGCACTATAAAACGGCTTAACGCTTATTTCACTTCCGTCATCCATTGTATAACCTGTCATATTGTATTCTTGTAGTGCCGCAGGAAGTAAATCCTCTTGTACTTCCCTTAACTCACGTTTTTTAGCTTTTAACTCTTGCTCAATATCCTCTATACGTTTTTCCAGGTTAATCTGTTGTTGTGCTAATGAGCTCACCATACTTAACCCTTTTTCAGAAACTTGAGAGAGTTTATCTGCAATATCTTCTAGATCTACCATACTATTCTCCTGACCTTTGGTAAAAATTAACTTGCAACGGAAAGTATTTTTGGTCTAGCCTATCCCACTTCAACGCTTTAAACCTACCATTATTTACAAGTGATGCCTGAGAACAAGCTATGCCTATAATCATAGGGTCACCTGATAAAAGTAAAAAATCTTCATCATTGAAATCTTTAAGTCCTCTAGATATTTTTCGCACTGTAGGTTGAGTACTATACGCAACTTGTTCCTTTGCAGGAATAAGTATTTGTAAGTCCCCAAATGAAGCGGCATCTGATATGTTACGGCCACGCACTTCTTGTGTTATGTATACTGTCACGGCTTTCTACTCCGTTGGCTTTCTATACAGGAACTATTCCCTGCCCTACAGTTATATACTTTTATATATAGTAGTAAAACAAAAAAGTTATCAATGTGGTCTTTCCGATATTTTAATATCTAATATCTGATATCGACTTTTCCCGCCACGCGAGCAGATAAAATAAGAATAAAAAAGTTTGGTTATTTTTAAAATAAGTACTATTATGTAAAGTGTCTAGAGTGCATTATTTCTGCTCGAAATTACGCCTGTCACTCTAGACCCCATACCAAATAGAAAGCGGTTATGAGATACAAATTTAAACTGAAGCCCTATCAACATCAGATTGATGCTTTGAAAAAATCGTGGGACAAAAAAGAGTATGCCCTGTTTATGGATATGGGAACAGGCAAGTCTAAAGTTCTTATTGATAACATGAGTATGCTTTACGACAATGGTAGCATAACTGCGGCATTGATTATTGCACCAAAAGGTGTGTACAGAAATTGGGAACAAGGGGAATTGCCTACGCATTTACCTGACCATATAGAAGCAGACATTGTACTATGGAATCCTAATCAAACAAAGACACAAATAGAAAAACAAAAGAAATTATTTCCCATAAACAATGATGTTAACTTAAAGATTTTTGTTATGAACATAGAGGCTTTTAGTACTAAAAAAGGAGTACAAATAGCTGATAAGTTTTTGAACTTACATAAAGCATTAATGGTGGTAGACGAAAGTACTACTATAAAATCTAAAGACGCTAAACGTACAAAAAGCATAGTAAAAATAGGGGAAAAGGCTACATACAGAAGAATATTAACAGGATCGCCTGTTACAAAATCACCAATGGATTTATACACGCAATGTCAGTTTTTAGATCCGTGGTTATTAGGTTTTTCAAGTTTTTATAGTTTCCAATACGAGTATGCCATTGTCCAACGTAGAACAATGGGGTCACACAGTTTTAACACTGTAGTAGGATACCGTAACCTTCCACGGTTAAATGAAAAACTGGATAAGTTTAGTTTTCGTGTAAAGAAAGAAGACTGTTTAGATCTACCAGATAAAGTATATATGAAAAGAGTTGTAGAGTTAACAGATGAACAAAAGTCAATCTATAGCAGTATTAAATCGTTTGCACTTGCAATGATAGACGAAGGAAAGGTCACAACAGATACCATCTTAACACAATTATTACGGCTTCAACAAGTATGTTCTGGCCATGTTAAGTTAGACGACGGTACTATGTCAACTTTTAATTCTGCTAAATTACCTGAGTTGATGTCTACTCTTGATGAAGTGTATGGTAAAGTAATCATATGGGCAAACTTTACCCACGATATACGCACTATAGAAAAAGAGTTGTCTGAAAAATATGGTACAGAAACAGTCGCAACATATTACGGTGAAACCAATAGTGATGAACGGCAGGAAATTGTAAAAAAATTCCAAGACCCAGATAACCCATTAAGGTTTTTTGTTGGTCAGCCAAGAACAGGTGGATATGGTCTTACGTTAACGCAAGCACAGACGGTTATATATTATAGTAATAGTTTTGACCTTGAGGTGCGTTTACAAAGCGAAGACCGTGCTCACCGTATAGGGCAAACAAAGAAAGTTACCTACATTGATATTATTGCTGAAAAAACGGTAGACGAAAAAATACTTAAAGCATTGAAAGATAAAATAAGTATTGCGAGTCAAGTATTAGCTGAAGACTTTAGAGATTGGATTATTTAAACGCATCTTTCATTGCACTCATTAAATCTTTAATTGTGACTCTTTTTTCTTTGGGGTCGTAGAGGCATACGATTTGACGAGGGCAAGCGTCAATGCTCTCCATAATTTCGATTCCCCCACTACCGTTTGCTCCTTCATACAAGCACCAATATTGTCTTGTTGTTTTTCCTCTGAATGATTCATGTACCTTTTCTACCTTTTTTAATCTACATATAGTGTATCCACCGTTGTCAAGGGTTGGCCTCCTATAATGCTCATGAGCCTCTGTCAAGCAAGAAGAGACCGTAAGCAAAAGCAGAGAGGACAACAAAGCCGATACCAAAGGTACCGATGATAACAGTCCACATAATAATTTTTTCTTTGCGTTCTTGTGCTTCATAAACTTCCTTTTGTCTACGTTTACGGATTTGACCCTCCATACCTATAAGTTCATCCCATGCTTTTGTTCCATGAGTAAACATAATAAATGTTTTGAGTTCATCCCTCTGTTGATCAAGTTTTTTCTTAGCCGCAAACGCTTCAATAGCTTCTTGCTCAATGGACTGGCCATTAAATACTTTGGAAAATAAAGTAGGGTTCTTTGCTCTTTTTTCTATATTAGCTACGTCAGATACAGCACCCATCCATTTAGATAAATCTTGAGTCATAGACTCCAGTTCTCTACCTGCCATGAATGCTTTTTTAATTCCCCCAAATGCGGCAGTCGCAGTTGAGATAGCCGCACTTATGGTAAGGGGATCCATAATTACATCCGTATAACTATGCTTACGAGTAAAAGAATAATAGCACCAGTAGAAGCAAGCAAGATAGATTCAAGACGCTTAACACGGTTAAACAAATCTTTAAACTGAATACTGGTTTCAGTCTCGAGGCGAGTCGTACGTGAATCAAGTGTTTGGAAACTTTTGTTGAGGTCAGTTACCGTTGGTTTCATCCTTATACTTTCAATTCAAAATGTGGACCATCGATAAATGGCCTCCTACCTTGACTTCTTCTTAAATCTATATAAGCCATCATTGCTTCCTCCATTGTTCCATCCCAAGTACAGATGTCATCGATATGCCAAGCGGCTCCCCATCTTATTGGAACACCTTCTTCGGTTGCCGCCCACTTCATAGCGTCAGCCAAGTCGTCGTAAAGGTTGAGTTCCCAAGAGGCCGACCCTTCTACATATGCCATTAAATCAACTGCATGGCAAGTGCCATCGTCTTGAATGAGATGTTTAGAGTTCATGGTTTGAGATTTACCTGCGTCATATAACTTTTTTTGTTCATCTAAAGTTCTTACACCGTAGATAACACCAAAGTCTATTTTGGTAAGCTCTATCGCTTTTCTAACGACATTTGCCATTCCTTCGTTTACGTTTTCAAGTTTAGCTAAACTTCTATCTGATAATCTAAAAGCCATATTTTCTCCTATCCTATTGCACCCATGATACCAGACCTATCGGCAATGGCCTGACCCAAGTTATCCCTTGGAAATAGTGATGCAAATTTTGCTGAGTTTGCTTGTGTGTTTTGTCGATTGACAGGTGGCAACAAACTAGAAACATTGATCGGTGGTTTGTCGTCGGTTGTTAAATTAGATGTTTCAACTTTTACATCTGGTTCAATTTCAGGTTGATTACCTAATTGTGGAGGTAACTGTCTTCTTCTTATTTCTTGTTCAATTGTTTCTTTCCTATTTAAAACTCCTGCAGGAAGAGCATCTCCCGTATCAATATCCCACTCTTTTAAGAATTGTGTCATTAAATTACTGGTCACTGGAACCATTTCTTTGTGAAAAACTTTACCACCAAAAGAGTGATATTTTTGAAGAGCTTTTGCATTAATAGGACTTGATAATATTGCGGCAAGGAATTTGTTTGTGTATAGTTGTTGGATCACTGTGTACTGCATTTTTTTCATTTGTGCGACTTGAGTTTGAGTTTGTAACTCCCCTCCAGGTTTGATTTGAGAGGCACCTTTTGTATAAACTGAAAGATCTGTTAGTACTCTAAGATATTCTTTCATTTTATCGCTTATCTTACCAGAAGCTACTTCTCCTGACTTATCAAATTTATAATTGTAGAACAACGCTTTAGTTTTAGCATAATCTCCTTCAAACCGAGAAAGTTTACCTAATTCCATTGAAAGAGCATCTAGGTCTAGTGGTGTGCCTAAAGGATCACCAGTTTCTCCTTTTTTAGAAGATTTTTCAAGAATGTTTTTTAATACACCAAATCTTAAACCTTGAGCAAATTTACCATCTACTCCACCTTTTTCTATAAGAAGTTGTGCTAACTCTGCTTCTGATAAACCGTTCTGATCTATCATATTTAAAGAACGTTCTGCACTTGTATATGATTTTTCTATGTTTGCCTTGACCCCACTATTTGCTGTCCAAGAGTGTTTAATTTTTAAATCCTCTATTTGGCTTCTTATTTTAGGGTCGTTTACAAGGCGTGAATATGCACTGTCATCCATTTCTTGTATTCTTTTTAATTTTTGACTTATTGAAGTTGGATCTCTAACAAGCCATTCTAAAAAACCGTTTCTTACATCTTGTAAAAGTTCATTTCCTGCCTGTTTGTACTCTGGACCTACCGACCTTGCTTTAAAAATAACTTTGTCCAATAAATCCCAATCACGTGCCTTGAGTGTTCCATTCCAAAATTTTTCAGCAATATCAATTGAATTAGTAGCATTACCATTAAATAATTCGTTGAGTCTTGTTGCTCTTGTAACTTGGCTTTTAAAACTAAATAACTCCCCTGCCTCTTTGTAAATAGAATTAAACGCAGGACTTCCACCCACTGGATTCGCTATGGCATCGTCAATAGCTTTAATTAAATCACCACCAATTTTACCAAATTTAGTAGGGTCTGCATTTATAAAATTTTGTATGTCATCTCTAAAAGTTTTCATTTGTTTAAGAGAAGAAATAGTTTCTTGTATAGTGTCAGAACCGCTTTTTCCAGGTTTTCGTAAAACAATATTTGAAACTTTAGGATCAAATTTTAAAAAGTTTTCTATTAGAGTACCTAGTTCACTATTACCTTTGACTTCTCCTCCAATACGTCCTGTATCGTCTACATTAGTGAAACGTAAACCACCACCTTTGGTCATTCCAGAAGTAAGTGGTAAAACTCCTGGACCATCAGCAAGACCTCCACGAACACCTATTCTAGCTTCATTTAAAATTTCTCTTACACTACTTAAATCAAAAACAACATTATCCGACCCTGCTTTTGAAAAAGCCTCTTTGTATTTTCGATCTATTAATTCTTCTAAACCATTTTTTAAAGTTTCTCCTCTTTTCAAAATTTTATCAGAAGTAAGTTTTATATCTATGTTCTTTGGACCTATGAAATTTGGATCCGCGTCAGATACTTTTTTAAAAAATAATTCTGTTAATTCTTGAGAAAGTTTTTGATTACTAAGATCAATATAATTTGATAAATTACGAGCAGTGAGTTCATTAACTCCTCCTCCCTCTTTTGCTATGAGAGCTTCAATTGCTTTTAAAACAGCTTCACGTTGTCTTGTCATAAGAATAGTAGAGGTCGGTGCTGTTCCAGCACTTTGTTTTGCGAATTGGATAAGTATAGGATTTCTTTCAGGATTAATTAATTGAGCCACAGAAAGTTTTGGTAGTTCATCTATTTCCATTCCTGTAAGATTAGATATTCTTGTTCCCAACCCTTCTGCAGACAAGGCTTTTTGTACACTTGTTTCGTCAGTAAATCTTTTAAAAGGGTTACTACCAGAAGGTGTACCTGTTGCTTTACGAGTAAAAAACAAAGGTAAACCAAGGAGTGATTTAGTCATGATAGCATCAGCTGTGGCTATTGTTCCTGATCTTCCTAAGTTTATACCCTCAAAAAAATTTTCTCTTTCTTTTTCAGGAATTTCTCTCATTATAGCTTGATCTATCATATCGCCAATACCTGCTCCAGCGAAAACTCCTGTTCCTGTCCATTGAAAAAAACTTCCTAGCACACTACCTAATGTTGAAAACCTACCAAATTTACCAGTTAATTGACCCAGAGCTTCTTTAAAAGTTTTTTTATCTGTGCTTGTTTTGTAAACTTTTCCACCTTTTGTAAAAGAATAAAGCTCTTCATACTTACCACCACCAGTATTTACTCTAAAATATCTTCCATCAGGATATTTTCTTAAAAAATAATCTTGTCGTTGGTCAAAATAATCTCTTCTGTTTAAACCATCAATTTCTTTATAACTTAGATTGCCATTTACCTCGCCACCCATGTACTTATCACCGAGCTTATCTTGTAACACTTGCTCTATTCTGTTGTTTTCTGCGAGTTGTGTTTGATTATATTGATCAATAGTTTCAGAGTCAATAATTCTTTCAGGTTTTAAAGAAATGCTATCATCTTTTTTTACACTGTTTATTTTTTTCTCTGATATAAAAAAGTTGTCCCCTTTATCCTCTATGTCTACTTTACCAGAAAGATCGTCTTTATCAGAAAAATCTTTGATCGTAATTGGTCTCATAGATGTACCTTGAGGTGTTTCGTACTCAGGTAATTTAGGTGCTTCAAGCATTTCTTTATCAAACATTTCAGGACCTAACCCAAAATCTTCAAGAGACATTTCAGTTTCTGTACCTAGTTTCTCATCTCGTTCTCTTTTTTGTTGGAGAAATTCTTCATATGTCATTCTTGATTAATCCTTTTAGCACCACTAAAACTATTGAACGTGTCTGAAAGGAAATCTTTAGAAATTTTTAAGTTTCCTGTTTCTTCATTATAATATTGCTTTTTAAGATCAGGATCATTCATAATTGTTTCACCTATTGCTTTCAAAAAGTCTGAATTAGTTGAACCACCCTCAGCATCTTTAAATTGTTGAACTACTTCAAGCAACTTAATATCATTTGATGATAGATTTACTTGTTGCCCATCAATTGTGTAATTAGGTTCTAATACCTTTTGTGCTTCTTCATTACCTTTAGTAACTTCGCCAAGCAAACTATCCTCTATTCTTAGTTCTTCGTCTGAGTTTCTAAATTCTCGTAGTTTAGTTCTTAGAGCATTATATTGTTCCTGAGCATTGAGCTTCTTATCTAATTGGCCTTCTTCGCTCTTTAGATAATCATCTACCATTTTTGCTTCTCTTATGTTTCTATCATGGCTAGATTGTAATATTTTCTGTAAATTTTTCAAACCTTGTGGACTTGTAAATATACTTGGTCCTGAAGCAATGATTAAATTAATCTCAGACTGGTTCAAGTTTCCTGGGAAGTTGTCTGCCATTTGTACCGCAAACTCTGCTCCAGCTTGTTCTAGCAGTTCAATATTTGAAATAGTGTCTTCATTACCTTGTAAGAACTGACCAAGAGTTGAACTTTCATTTACATTTGCAAGGAAAGGTAACTGTGAAAATAACTTTCTTGACCAAACTTCCGCACCTGTAAGAACACCTGTTGTCACACCATCTTCTGTAAGCTCATCACTTGCCGCTCCTGCTCTGTTTCCTAGAGTAAGTAGATTTCTTGAACCTTCAATAGCTTCATCTTGTGTTTCAAATATGTTTTTATACAATACTGCAAATTCTTTGTCTAAAGATTCACGAGGGTTGTAGTTTGGATTAGCAGTAGTTTTATTTTCTAAATAAGCTACTAATGTATCTGCTCTGAACTTATCAGCTTTTACTTTACCTTCATCATTTAGCATTGTTTCGTAAGCGTCATCTAGAACTCTTTCAAACTCAGTTGTTTCTTTATTCAAACCTAAAGTTTCTCTATATATATCTACTTCATTTAATAGCTGAGCTCTTCTTTCAGGACTTAGGTTAGGCTTTCTTAACTCAGTCATAGCCGTTTCTAAATTTTCTGCGTGTTTTTGTACGTCAGTTCTTTCGTCTGCCGTTCCTTCTTGAATCGTAGTAAATGTTCCATTATCAATGTTGTACTCAACAAAACCATCTTTTACGTTACCATAAAGTCTTGTTCCTGCCTTACCTTCAAGAACAGTAGCATCACCAGTTTTGTCGTTAAATCTTACAAGCCTTCCATTTGGTAATACTTCAAGCGAATATTTTGGAGCATCTTCAGTTATTTTACCAGAATATTTAAACTCACCAGTAGTGCCATCCATTACGGCAAGTCGCCCATCACCCACATTTATTGGAGTAAAGTCAGGTTTAACAGGTATACCTGTTAAATCAGTTACTTCGTTAGTGGTCGTATTTACGATATAATACTTACCACCTGATTCAACTAATTCTTTATTTGGTGTTGCTGAAACTAGATCAAAGATTTTTCCGAGCATTTCTTGGTCTTGTGCCATTCCTGCTTTTTCTGCTGTTTCAAATGCTTCTAACCCACCAAACTGTGCTGAGAGTCTTGCTTGTGCTTCATCACGTTTATCAGCGGCTTTTGCTTTGGCCATTTCTTGTATAGGGTCGGTCATTTGCTGTATAGACTCTGGGTTCAACACAGAACTAATCAATTGGCCTTTAGGAGCATTAGCAACTGCGGCCGCAAGTTGTAATCCCGCAATGTAGGGATTCATTGCATAAGCGTCTGAAGTATCAAAATCAGAACCTTTGATTAAATTTAAACGACGATTTATGTAATCGTCCATAGATCCTGTAGGTCCTCCTCCCATTTGGTCTTTTAAGAATCTATACTTGTCTACAAGATTTGATGTATTATCTTGATTACGTCCTCGTAAAAAAGAACTAGCTAAACGGCTATTTCCAACTGGCTCATATCCTGACAAATTAACATTTGTACCATCATACGCTCGTATAGGTTCTTCGCCCATAGCCATACGATCCATAGCTTGTTGTTGGCTTGCAGGAGAAGTGTTTGGAGTTCCCATAGCCATGCCCAATCCACCTTGTTCGGCTTGACCACCTTGTTCACCTTTTTCGGCTATATCCAATATTGTAAAGGTTGGTTGCAATAATGTCAACACAGACTCTGGTGTTTTCTTAGCGTCCTTACTACCAACATAACCTGCAAGCTCTGTTCTGCGTTCTTCAACAGACATATCATCACCACGCAACGCATTCATAATTCCAACATGGTCATCAGCCATATCAATAGCTTGGTTAACCTCATCCATTGTTTCAGCAACATTAGTTAAACCTTGAGTTATTCCTGTTCCAGGATCAGGTTGCATCTGCTGTTGTGGCATAGCCATTTGTTGAGGTTGTGCCTGAGCCGCTTGTTGAGCAAACATTGCTCTTTGTAATACTGGATCCATCATTAACTAAAAGCCCTATTATACATTCCATACGCACTCGCCGCTCCAATACCTGCACCAAGTAATTGATTCATAAATCCAGGATCAGGAGAGTAAGAACGAGTCATAGCTTGTGTTGTGCTTGGAGCTCCTTGATAAATATCACTCAAGAAAGCTAGACGTTTATATGGCTCAAATATATCTTGACTAATATTCATTCTATCAGCTTCAAGCTGTTGTTGTTGACGCAACCTGTCTTGTTCTGCAAGACCTGACAGTTGTCCGATTTGCTTCATACCTAGTTCGCTACCCAATGCACCTATTCCAGCCTGAGCACTACCAAGTTGGCCAATTCCTGAAGCTAACGCACCCATGCCCTGACCTGCCTGTAAAGAACGTGCTAACTGGTTCTGAGCGGCTTTTTGTGCCTGTAAAAAGTTATCTGCCTGTGATTTTGCCAAAGCAGAGGCACGGTTGCGGTCGACCTCAGAGCCAACTACTGCGGCTCGGCTACCACCAAATGCACCAGACCCAACTGACTGCCCTGCCGCTTGGTTTAACTGCATATCGTATGCTCTATTAATCTCGCCTTGTACCGCATCTTGGTAAGGGTTCATATTAGCTTGTATCATTTCAGGTGTAACTTCTCCTGCACCTTGACCCAAAAATCCAAGTCCTGCACCAAAAGCATTAGCGGCATTCCCCATAGTATTAAAGCCTGTGTTTAGATAAGGCATATAATTACCTAATCCTGCAGAAGCGGCATCTAATGCTTGTTGCCCTTGAGATGTCATTCCTGCAATATTGTATTGTGGAAGACCCCCTTCTGGTGGAGCTGAAACTAAGTTTTTAGCTTGTTCTAATAAACCAATTTTGTAGGCTTCAATTTCTGGAGCCTCGCGAGTATATTGAACTTGGGTTTCGGTTGCCATTATCCAGCCATCCTTTCAAACTTATTCATCATAGCATACATTTTTTGTGCTCCTGCTTTTCTATCACCCCCACCTGCTCCTCGTACAGCTTTAGCATTCATTACAAATTCACCATCACTAAGCATAGCAGGAATAGAATCACTTGTTGATGTTCCAGGACCATTTATTGGACCACCTCCTGCGACCTCTATTGGTTGACTGTTATAACCTTCTTCTTCCCAATAAGGTTTAAACGTATCCATAGGATAATACTTACTACCACCATAAAATTTGTAAGGGTCAAAAGCGTATTGGAACGTACCATCATCAATATCTTTTCTGATTAGTTCCATGCCTGTAGGTAATTTTTTTGGCTCTTCATCTTTGTCTGCAGAAAGTGCATCAATAACACCTACAGCACCCAATCCTGCTCCTACCATTGGTGCATATTTTTTAAAAGCACTTACTTTTTCAAGAGGTATTTGATTACCTGCTGAATCTAACATTACACGACTAGGACTTAAATAACTTTCAAGTGTACCTTGTCCCACTATTTTTCCATCTTGTAACAGATTTGGTGCGGGATCGTATACATATTTATTAAAGAAATTTTTAGTACCATCAGACACGCTAGAAGCAACTTCACCTGCTTTTCCTGCACCCATTATAGGACTTCCTTCTGGACCTCCTGTTAAACTAAGCCCACCACCATACATATCTTTATATGTACCACCAAATGAACCGCCACCCATTTTTGCTCCTAACGCACCAGTAGCGGCTGAAAATAATGCACTCTTTAATGCGTCTTTTGGTTTTGCACCACCAATAAGGTTTCCTGTAAAACTACCTAATCCAGCGGCCGCCCACATAGGCATTGTAGGTAATAAATAAGGAGCAACGATCGGTAAAATAATAGGAGCAACCTTTTTAACGACCTTTTTAAGACCTTTAAATAGTTTCTTTAAAAAGAATTCAGGTTGTCCAGTAGCAGGGTTTATACTATTGAGTTCGCTACCAACTACATATCGTTGTGGGTCTAAGCCCATTTCTTCCATCTGTTTGAAGATCATTTTCTTCATACGAGGATTAGCTTCTAACACCTCTAGTGGAATAACTGTTTCGCCCTCTGCCGCATGAACAATATAGGTATCGCCATACCTACCCATATCCGCAAGTATATCAGCGGCTTGTTGGTATGAATGAATACCACCATTCATTATATCTGGTCTTGTTTGAACCTCAAATGGAGAAGCGGCTATACCTGACATCATTCCTCACTATTCTTTACAGATAGCAGGGTTAGCAAAGTCCTGTATATTGCTCCTGCCATATTAATCATTATATTTTGTTTCCGCAAGGTTTATCTCCATTGTGCATATTCAAGTATACTAGCTGTAACTTCTAATCTATCTGCTGTAGCGGCTTCAACTTTAAGTATTTCGCCACTTTGTAGAATTAAATCATTAGTAAGTAGCTCTACTGTTGTATGTCCAGATATAGCTTTTACATCAAAAACATTAAATACGACAGGAGTATCAGCCGTATCTGTAATTGTAACAGATATGGTATCTGCACTATTAGTGGTTTCAGAAACTAATATAGAGTTAATTACAGAAAAATTAAAAGTAGCTTCGCTAGGTGCGGTGTACAAAACGATAGGGTCAACAGAGTTTAATTTCTTTTTAGCGTTCAACCCCCTAGAGAGGTACATTCCAAGAGTGCCTGTAATGTTAATAGACATTAGCGTCTCCCATCTGGTCTTAAGTCAACTCGAGGTGTACCCAACCGCCAACTTGTTCCAGAGTTACTAGATTCTACTCGTACAGCAAAACTTCTACCCCTTATACGAGTATGTATTTGATTTGTAAATAACTCAATAGGCGAGGAGGCCGATTGTTCAGTGTCGCCTGAACTTGTATTTGCATAAGTTGCTCCTGGAAAATCTCTTGCCTTAATTGTGAACGTAGCTGTAGGAGTACTAGAAGTTGAATCCCTGAATGTAATGTCAGGTATCACACGTCTTGCAAACAAGAATTGTTCGCCATCGCCTATATCTATTTGACTAGATTCAATATGTGCGGCCAAAGCTGTATTAGGAGAAGTGCTACCATCATCATGTCCGTTTTCATGGTAGTATAAATAATTATCTGTTCCTGCCGCTATAGGATAAGTGCTTGTGCCTCTGTCTATCCAAGCTGTTCTTGCTATATTGCCATAGTACCAGACGTTTTGTTCGTAATTAAAAACAACATATTTATTATTAGTAGTGCTAGAAGCAGAACAATAAAACCACCACACTTCTCCATGAGAAGAGTTGTTTCCTGCATAAACTTTTTCCTCTTGGTCATAATTAAAATCGCTAAAAATAAAATCTTTTACAGTACAAGGTAACTTTTGTACCTGCCCTGAGTAAGAATAAAACTCTCTTTTTCCCATCCAAAACACAATATCATTAACAGCCGTAGCCGCATTAGGACCAATAATTGTAATACTTCTAGATATTTCTTGTAATCCAAAAGTGTAAGGAGGACCAACATATTGAACAGTATGTAGTGATATGTCTGTCCAAATAAGTATCTGTTGTTTAGTTTGTTGTACTGCAACAATCTCACTACCTGTACCAATACGCAATTCACCTGCGGTATTTGTTGCTTTTGTTTGAAACTCTGTAACACTTTCTTGGCTACCAAACCGAATTAACAATGGGTCTTGAACACCTGTTGAAGCTTCTGAATCACAACCAAAAAACAAAATATGCCTGTCAATATCCGAAGTAACTACAAAACGTGATATAGTAGGAGCTTTATTTGAGCTAGGTAAATCGCTTAATTTTTCAGCTCTGTAAGAAGTGCCTTTAGTTGCGTCCCAATAATAAATGTCACCATCACGAACGTTAAGTATAAGATCTTCACCAAAATTGTCAACTGACCAAATCCTTAATTGTTCTCCTGGAATAGTTGTATCAGAAAACATACCCCAACCTCCACTAGCCTCAAAAACAGCAACATTATCATTGTGTTGTGCGGCTGAAGTTCCTGCTAAACCTCTTGCTAAATTAGCACTTCCAGTACCGAATACTGTTGAGGTTTTAGCTGTGTATTGTACAATTTCATTTTCTATTTTTAAATATCCTGTGTCAGCAAACGAAGCTGTTGCGTCAACAGTAACAGTAGTAGCTCCAACAAGCATATGACTACCATCATTTATAAGAGTTACAAAATCATCAGAAGCTACCGCATTACCTACAGCTAATCTAATTATTGCACCGTGCGAATGTTCTGCGGCTGTAGTGCCACCATGACCTCTTGTACAAGAACCAAAAGTGTTTGAGGATTTACCACCAAGTAATATAAGTTCTCCACCAATGTCTACTACATCAGCGTCTGCAAAACCAGTAGCATCAGCAAACACAATACTTGTATCGCTGTTAGAAATTTTAGTGGCATCACTTTCACCAGAAGCATTGAGTGTTGTTGTTTTAATATTTTTATCTACACCGTTCCAAATTCCTGCACCCCAACCAGAGCCATGAAGCACAGTATCCAATCCAACATTTAATTGATACTCGGCTTTTATGTTAGCACCACCAGTTCCACCTGCATCATTATTGTTAGCTGTAACTGAAACAACTATCTGGTATTGATTGTTATTCACGATGTTTGTTATTTGGTGTTCAGTATTTAATATGGCGGCTGTAACAGTCCCACTTCCATGTAATGCAGTAGCTCCACTAAATGTTACAAAATCGTTTACGTTCGCACCATGATCTGCATCTGTAACAGTAAGAGTAGAACTACTATTAGTTGCTGTAAAAATCACGGCACTTGATCCTGCCGCTTGTGTAGCACGGAGTGGAGTAATATCAAGATATTGGCCACCTGAAGCTATATAGTATTTTTTCTCTGTACCTACACCCACATAATTATTGCCGTCAAGAGTTGTCCAAGGAAACAAGGCTCGACACGTTCCAACAAATGTGTTATCAGAGTATTTAGTCCAACCACCTATTTTTTCAGGAAACCCTGCTCGAAACCTTACTTTATCACAATCAAACCAACCTCCTTCGTTTGTATAAGAAGTAGACTCTCTGTTGATTCCAGGTTTAAATTGTAATTTTTGCAAAGGCATAATTTTATCCTAATAATTTAAACGCTTTACTTTTATGTAACTTTGATCTTTATTTACTTTTTTCATGTACGACCTTGCTTCAATATGAGAAGACAATTTTATTGTTTCTACAACATCTGGAGACCCTGTCCAAAGATTGTTACTACTGAATTCCTCTTCATCTTGAGAAAATAGTTCTCCTGAAAGATTATATTTGTGTACATTACACCCTCCTTTGTCATTGGGTATATATTTTTTCTCTATAACCTTGTTATCTTTTTGGTCAAAATAGTACCCTTTGTTGTAACTTTCATTTTTCAACACAACATACACACGAATATTATCAGAATTCAAACTTTCTAAATCAACAAGAAAACTTGTAATTGAATCTTTGTTGTTTTCTATTTCTTTAAACATATGATTTTCACAACTCTTTACAAAAGTCTCATAATCATTAAAACCAACAACAACAGACGTAAACCCATTTCTATGACAAACATAAACTGTAGTAATTTTTTCTTTTATTTCATTAGAAAGAGAACCCAGTTTAGAAGAGTATTTATTAAGTTCGTTAAATCCCATAATTTATCCTGAATATGCTGTGTCTGATATAGTTAAACTACCATTACTTGAAGCATTTGTATGTGTCGTAGTTGAGTCTGCAAAAGTTCCACCAGAATTTGGAGCATTTTCAGTTACTCGTATTTCACCTTTATAGCCATTACCACCGTTTGTATGAGTGTCTGTTCTTCCCGCTCCTCCTGCTCCTACGTTAAGAGTTAGTACTGTTCCTGGAACAAGATAAGCATTACCTGTTTTCATTTGTCCTGCTGAACCCCCTTCACCACCAAAACCATCATCATCATAACCAGAGGCATTGTTCCCTGAAGCTCCACCACCTCCTGCTCCAGGTTGCGAAGCATTACCTCCTGCTCCTGCAGACCAAGTGCCTTTTACACCACGTCCTGTACCAGTAAGGGGGGAGTGATCTCCATGAGCCGCATTAGGAGTAGGATTATTTTGCACAGAAGAATGACCACTTCGTCCCCCTTGCCCACCGCTTGCCGTTACTGTAGAAAAACTATTAGTGCCTGATAATACAGAATCTGATCCTACTGAACCTCTTGGATTTCCAGTCACAACACCTGATTGTGCTCCACCACCGCCACCGCCACCTCCAGCGACAACTATCCAACTAACATAAGATTTAAAAACAGTACTGGCAAAATGACTCATAGAAATTTCATTATTATTCCCCCCTGTAGGAATAGCATCATTATCGCTGTTACTGCTGACTACACCACCATTACCACGATAATATTCGCTTATGCTTATTGGGTGTGAACCTCCAAACTCAGTTTGAATATTAGCAAATGTAATTTCTTGGTTTGCAGAGGGAAGAGCCATTAAATAGATCCATAAGCTGTTATGTTTCCAACAACAGTAAGGTTTCCACTACTGTCAAGTTTCATTTTTCCTGTACCACCGTATTTAAAAACCAAAGTATTAGAACTTACTTCAAATGTCCAATCGTTTGAACTGTTTTCAATACCCAAAACTGCCGCCTTTACTATTCCTGCAAAATCAACAGTTGAACTTGCAACAGTAGCATTAGGAGTCATGGTCATATGTGTAACGTGAGTACCTGCTGTATTTTTATCATTGGCAAGAGTAAGAGTTCCACCGTCAGCTACGTTAAGTTTCCATTCATCACCTGCATCATCACCGTTATCTGCCATAAGTGTTACGGCAAGACCTGCTCCATCTTTTGCGGCTACTTTTAAACTATCTGTGGTTGTTTCATCGTATCCTACCGTTACATCTTGGTCATTACCAAATTTTATATTCTTATCGTCTGCTATATACACATCTCCAAACTCTGCTGAAGCCGAACCAATATCAGCACCTCCAGAAGTATCTGGTAATATAGAATCATTAGCAGTAATGGTTGTGCCTGTGATAGCCGCAGGAGTTGTACCCCCTATAGCTACACCATCAATAGCTTGACCAGAAACAAAGAATGCTGTAAGATCATAAACATTTGCACTACCATCACCGCCATCCGTATAAATAATAGCGGCTTTGCCAGTAGCGATAGTAACATTACTTCCTGACCCTTGACTAAAAATAACACTTTGACCACAACCATTGTAAACCATATATATTTTTTCAGCCGCTTGTGGTGTGATATTGATTGTTTTAGTCGCACTAGGAGAACCCCCTAAACGTAAAACTTTGTACATACCATCAGACAACGCTCCATCGCTTGTATGCAAAGAAACATCTGTATCACTGTCTCCAGACAAAGTAAGCGTAACTACTCCATTTATTGCTCTGTCGATAATATCCAAATTCAGGTTGGTAGTTGTACCCCATGTTCCTGCCTGTTCACCTGCACCTATTTTTTCTATTCCTGTATTAGTTGTATATGAACTTGCCATGTTAACTCCTTATGCGGCTGTTTTCTGTGTCCAAGTTTGAGAAACATTTGTATCCGTTTCTGTGTACGATTGACTTGCACCAGTTGTAGTAGTTGTGTGCGATTGATTGTCCCCTGTTGTAACTTCTGTGTACGATTGACTTACTCCTGTTGTAACCTCTGTGTATGTTTGCGTATCTGGTATAATTTCGCCAGTATAGAAATTAGCTTGAGCTACTCTTCCTCTCGCAAAATGTGCAAACCTTGTTGTTTCTGTTCCTTGTATAGTTACGTTAATAGGTCTTGTTTCAGTCCATACTACTACATTTCCAATAGAACCTGTAGAAGAAATTCCTTCAAGACCAAATATTTCTTCTCCTGCATTAACTATTCCAAGAGAAGTTGTAGCACTTACACCTGTTACATCAAATTTAAACTCAATAGCTTCTTCACCAAGAGTTGCCGTTCCTACAACACCTGTTAAAGCGACAGTACAAGTTCCTTCAACCGCTTCATTGCCAAGAGTTGTTGTTCCTACAACACCTGTAGCAGACACTTCAACAGTTGGTATAACTGTTTCTTCACCAAGAGCCGTTGTTCCAGATAATCCAGAAACAACAATATTAACGCTTGCACTCGCAGTTTCATTTCCTAAAGAGGCTGTTCCTGTTACACCTGTAGCAGAAATTTCAATGGATGGAACTACAGTTTCATCGCCTAAAGAGGTTGTACCAACATTTGTAGAAGCCGTAACTGATGCTCCTGCTGTAGTTGTTTCATTTCCTAATGACGTAGTTCCTGCAACACCTATAGCAGACACCTCTATAGAAGGTACTACAGTTTCATCGCCTAATGCTGTAGTACCAACATTTGTAGAAGCCGTAACATTAGAACCTGCCGTAACAGTTTCGCTTCCAAGTGCAGTTGTTCCTGCAACATTTGATACCGCAACCGCTATAGAAGGTACTACAGTTTCGTTTCCTAATGACGTAGTTCCTGCTACTCCTGTAACGGCAAAAGTAGAAGTACCTGAAACACTTTCTTCACCAAGCGATGCTGTTCCTGTAAATCCACTAAGACCAGTAACACTTACAGAAGTGCTAATAGACTCATCACCTGCTACACCAGTTCCATTAACCCCTGTTACATGAACAAGAACAAATCCACCAGTTTCAGCAAAAGCTGTTTCTGAAAAGGATTTGAATGAAAAAGACATTAATCAGCGTCCTTGATTGTTAGCGTACCTGCTTTG
>Ga0163179_10001206_pt1 | contig 18383 bp, 16 predicted proteins | sample AtlANTMetagenome_FD_109643 | JGI IMG/M metagenome (GOLD analysis project Ga0163179, IMG submission 109643) | Marine eukaryotic phytoplankton communities from the Atlantic Ocean - Atlantic ANT 2 Metagenome | ecosystem: Environmental > Aquatic > Marine > Oceanic | place: North Atlantic Ocean... | reverse complement strand
CTGGGCCTGTAGGCGGTTTCTTTAACGCTGTTCAAAAACCTTTATCTTTAAGTAGTTCTTTGCTTAAAGAAAGTGTGGATCTAGTTACAGGTCAAGGTTTTGATTTTGGTGATTTGCGTCAGCAATATAACGATAACTATACGTTTGGTCGTTTGTTGCATGATTACGATTTGTTGCAAAATCGTGATAGTGGTTGGCAAAAGTTTGGTGCAGCTACTTTAGGGTTTGTTGGTGATGTTGCTCTTGACCCTCTTACTTACATAGGTTTGGTTGGCAAGCCTGTTGCGCTTGCCGCCAAACTTGCTTCTAGCGGTACTCGTAATCTTTCTCGTAAAGCTGTGGGTGAAACGTTAAAGAAAGCGACGTTAGGTTCTATTGCCGCTAGGGCTGGAGATGACGTTGCTCGCACGTTAGATGATGGAGTGTTCCAACAGATTGGTGATGCTATTGCGAGCGGCGCTGTAGCAGGTTCAGCTAACAGCGGACGAGCAGGTGTGCAAACTGGAAACACTGTTATTCGTCGTGGCAAGGGCGGTAAGGGTTATCAGTTAGACATTCTTGGTAGAGAAGCTGTTGAAGATGTTGGTCAGGATGCACGAGAAATTGTTGTGGCGTCTATCAAAATTGGTGATTCTGTTGCTGATGACATAACTGACTTTTATCGGATTTCTTCTAAAGCACAACAAAAAGGTGCAAGTCTTATAGATCCTGACGAGTTGCGTCGTGCTGCTGGGTTTATAGCTCGTAGCGAACTTGACGAAGCTGGTCGTGCCGTTGGTACAAAAGGTTATCGGGGTAGGTATTTTACGCCTGAAGAAGCAATGAACGCCAAGGTAGGTATTGGTTTTAAGGTTCCTTTTACTGGACCTATTGGTCGTGCGTTACGAGTTGCTGATCCTATAGCTAATGCGATTAATAAAGTTACTCGCAAAGGTGTAAGCGCTCCTGTTGGTATTCGGGTTATGACTTCGGAAACTCCGATTATTGGCAAGATTGCTATGAGTTTGCCTCGTGGTGTGCGTAGGGCTGTTAATCGTGCTGGCACTTCTAAGGCTGGTATGGCTTTGGTTGGTGGCAAGATGAATGCGTTGAAACGCACGTTGCGTGAAACGACTGATGCTGTTGCTATTCAACAGGGTAAACGAGTTATTCATGCTGTAGGTCGTGGTACTGCTGCTGGTCGGCGGATCAAACCTGTGTTGATGAGTTTGGTTAATGATTTAGCTAAGGCTATTGATTCTGTTGATGGTGTTGATCCGACAGATGTTTATTACGCTTTAGGTGGGGATACAGCAGCGATTAATAAAGTAAATGCTCTTGACGCCGAGTTGTTGCCTCGGGCTGAACAGACTGTTGCTCAGTTGAGGGCTGAAGCTAACCGTGCTGGTGGTAGAGAGTTTCTTTCTGAGTTAGAAAATTATGTTCCTCGTCAATTAACTGATGATGCTAGAGATGCAATTCAGGAATCGTTGACAGCGACAGGAAGATATAACAAAAGGGTTCATAAGAATAAAGGCGCATACAGCGCTACTGGCCCTGAGTTGCGTAGAGGGTATGTAGATGCAGATGCTTTTCAAACTGCGGCTGCGGAAAAAGCAGCTACAGAGGGAATTACGCAGGAAGCTGCGGAAGCAGCGTTAAGAAAAGAAGGCACTCTTACCGATCAGTTTTTTGGTGAGCAACTGTATAAGCCTGGAAGCACAGTTGATGGTGATGTTATTGGTTCTGTTGAGAAACAGATAGCTGAGATTATTGAACGCAACGGTGGCGATTATTCGTTGTTTGTTGATGACATTAATGTTGCTCTTCGTGGCTGGGTAGATCAGGTTGCGCCTCGTGTTGGTGAAGTATTTACTGAAAGTATTTTGACGCAAGATGGCATTATTGTTCAGAAACTTGCGGAGTATGTAAAGTTTCCTTCTGCGGCAGCTATTACTGCTTCTAAAAAGTTGAATAAAGCTGAAGAAGTGTTTGTTGCTGCTACTGCAAAAGTTATGCAGCGTAGTCAAGATGTGCGTTTTGCTGTTGGTTCTCGGAAACGTTTAGCGCAACAGGCTTTAGAGGAAGCTGAACGTAGCGCTCAAGTAGCTGAAGATGCTTTGGATGCTGCGGTTCGTGAAGAGAACGCTATTTTTTCTCGTGAATCTAAATTGCAAGAGGAATTGTTTGACCAGAACGCTGAGTTAGATGATATTCAAAGGCTTATAGATGATGTTGATAGCAGAATTGCTGAGTCTGATGGTGAGGCTCTGGTTCGTTTAGAAACTGAGCGTCAAAAGTTGGTGCGTGATTTAGATCGTGTGGCAGCTAGCCCTAATCGGATTCGGTACGCTTATCAGACTGTTGCTTCTGCTACTGCTCGGAAGATTCATATTGAGCGGCAGCTTCGTTCAATATTTGGTTCGGGTGAAAACTTTGATGCGTACCAAAAGGCTTTAGCTGAAACGAATGCTTCAGAAATGCCTTTTGGTATAGAGGTTACGCTTCCTGATGGAAACGTTTTGAATGAACAACAAATTCAAGACGCTATGGGTCGTCTCGATGAAGTCTTAGAGATGGAAGATGAAGTAGGTGCTGGTTTATGGATGGGTGTCGAAAGAGATATTGACGTATTTGTTTTAGACAATCAGGTTAATAACTCTGCTAATAAAGCCGCTTACATGTTGGACAAGTTGAATACAGAACTTGATGAGGCTGTAAGCGTTGCTCAAAGGTATATGGATGTTACGGGCGAGCAAATTGCTTTGCCTACTCCTAATGCAGTGTTAGATGCGCAGCAAAAAATTGCTGAAGTTATTTCTGAGTTTGACCAAGCTGTGCAAGCTGGTGATCGTGTGCCTGGAGAGTTGACTGAGTATTTGCTTGGCAATGAAGAAATAACTCAGGCGTTAAAAACTTATTATGCGTCTGGGGATTTGCCTAGTCCTACGTATTTGCCTGATATGTCTGCTTTGGATGATATTGGTCAGCAAGTGGAATCAAAAATTGTTGGTCGTTTGAATGAGTTGAGTGATGAGATTGCTGCTCGTGGTTCGCAGTTAAATTTGTCGTATGTAGATAACACTGGCAAAGAACAAGTGTTGACGGTTCGTGATTACGTTTATTTGAAACAGATGCGTAATGCTATTGAGGCGCAACAGAATACTGTTCAGTTGCCTGTGGGTTTTTCTCGTCCTGGTATTGAGGAACTAAACGTTGATTTAACTACGCAGGCTGGCACTAATCCTGGTGGGTTTGCTACGGACGCAAACGGAAATCAATATTACGTTAAGCAATACAATGAGGTAACTCCTGAGGGTCCAAGGTTAGATGCGGATGGCAATCCTGTTCCTTCTACGGATCGTGCTGCTGGTGAAGTGTTAGCTAATGCGATGTATAGGGAACTTGGTTTTGGTGCTCCTGATTCGTATATGTCTATTGGGCCTGATGGTTCTGCTTATCACATTGCTCCTGTTATAGAAGATTTTCAAACAGCGCAAACTATTCAAGCTGCGGAAGGTTCAACTGTTGGTATTTGGGAAAACAATGTTGACGATTTGTTTGTTTGGACTGATCCAAACACGGGTGCTCAACGTATGGGAAGAACTCCTTCTGTAGGCGCTACTGCTTTTCCTTTGCGTGAAGTTGTTCAGCAAGGGTTTATGGCTGATGTGTTGCTTTCTAATTGGGATGCTGTCGGCTTGGGTGCCGACAACATTGGGATAACTCCTTTTGTTTTGCAAGAGGCTTCTGTTGTTCGTATAGATAATGGAGCAGTTTTTTTTAACAGAGCACAAGGTTTACCTAAAGCTGACAGTGGTTGGAATTATCGAGAAGTTTCTGAATTAACTGACGAACGTTTTCAAAGCACTCAAGTAGGTGGTGTTCCTGATCTTGGTTTGCAGTCACAACAGTTAGATGGGCTGCTTGCTTTACGAGCACGTTATGGTGGCTGGGCTAACTTTGTTAAACGACATGCTCCTGATTTGTCAGAGGATCAGATTAGACAGTTTTCTCAATTTTTAGAAGTTAGAACTGAGAATTTGACTCAACGGTTTAATAAAACGTTTCTTGAAGCTGAGTCTGAAGATCTTTATAAGTCTGCTTTTTTTAGTCAAAGCTATGATCGTAATGAAATAGATAAAGGGTTTGAAGGTTTCGTTAGTTCTAATGACGCTTACGGTTCAACACAACAAACAGCTAGAAAAGATGGTTATCTTCCTTTCTTAACAGAGGATGGTGAAACTCAAGCTCTTGCTTCTTTTTCTTTAGCTAAAGCAAAAGAAGCTATTAGTGAAGCTGCTGGGTTACGTACTGCTGCGGGACTAGCTGTTGAAAGAGATATTGCTGTAGTAAATGCTTTAGACAATTACATAACAGATATTGTTGAATCAGGCGGACGATACGGAGACGACCTTAGTCAACTTGATGTTGATGAAATTGGTGCTGAATATATACCAGAGAGCGAATGGGTTTCTAACGATCACACATATTATTGGGGTGACGAAGCTCCAGATAATGTTTCTTATGGTGTTGTTGTTCTTGATAGCAACAACAACGTTGTTATGAGAATGCCTTCTGATCTTCCTGCTACTGGAGAACCGTTTGGCGGAGTCAAATGGACTTTCCCTAAAGGAAAAATTGATGGGAATGAAAGTCCTGCTACTGTTGCGCTTCGCGAGTTGGCAGAAGAAACAGGGATGGCAGATGTAGATTTGCTTGGGGCTTTGCCTGGAAAATTTGAAGGCACAACAGGAAGTACTTATTATTTTGTAGCTAGATTGCAAGATGGGGCGCTTACACCTAACCAGATAATGCGCCGATCTGCTGGGGAAACTGGCGCTGGGCCTATGGCTCCTACGCCTGGGTCGTTAGCTGCTGCTGGGATGTTGGCTCCAGAACAACTTGCTAATGTTCAAATGTATTTGAACCACACAACAAGTAGAAGTGGTTTGCCAAATGTTTGGCAAGAGTATGCCAAATTGAGTGAAGCTCAATGGGGAGATAAGTGGGGTAAAAATTTAACTCCTGGGGTTGTTAGTTATGGAAATGCTTCTGGTGACATTTATCAGTTAGCTGCTGATGTTCCTTCTGGGGCAAAGAATATAAAAATATATGGTTTGCCTCCTAGAGAAGAACAGTTAGCTGCTCAATTAACTTTGCAGTTGTCTATAGAAACTAATCCTGAAAAGTTGCATTCAATAGCTGAACGTTTAGACAGGCTTGTTAGCTCTGGTAAAAGACAATACGGAGATAGCACAATGGTTAATCAAGGAGCCGATGGTATGGCTCCGATGATGGTTGACCAGTTTGCTAGGGTTTTAGATTCTGATTCTGAATTAGCTAACGTTTTGATTCGACAGTTATATACAGAAAACAAAATTGAACGACAGACATTAGAAGCGTTTGAGCTTGCTCAAGAAATTAAAGGTTTCAATATTGCTCCTGATAGAGATGTTGTTGATTTTGAAATTGGAGAAATAATTGCAAGGTTGTCGTCAATGGGTACTGACGAACAACTTGAATTAGCTATTAACTTAAAAAGACAGTTTGATATTTCAAGTCTTGATGAAATATTTGAAAGTGAAAATAAAATTGACCAAGTTTTAGGGTTGTTGGAGGGGCTTGATTCTTCTAACCCTGATTACAACGTTGCTCGGGCAATACATATGACACATGTAGATGAGTGGGCAAAAGATGTAGATAGAGCATTTGTTCAAGCTACTAATGAGGCTAGTAATTTTTCTATAGATGCTGGTCGTAGTTACAGATCGAAACCAGTTGAGTTTCAAACAGATGTAGGGGATGCTGCGGAAAGATCACAACGTTTACACGCTCAATTTATTGATGTGTATAAACGTTCATTGTCTAATGATGGTTACACGATGGCTGTGTGGATGAATAGAGTGGATCATTTTCCTTCTACTATTCCTGATGGTCCTACATTGGGGGCAGGGTTAAAGGGAAACAAAACAGGTGTTTTGCCTAATGTTGTTGCTGTAAACCCGATGTCATTTTCGTACAAAAAATTTGTTGGTATAAAAGATTTTGGTACCAACATGAATTTAGATGTCGATTCTATTGTTCCTGGTGACCCTGGAAGTTTTGTAGGCGCTTCTGAATTTGTTCAAGATTTTGAACAAGCTATGGAATCACGGATGGTTCGACCTACAAATGTTGAATTAGAAGAAGATCCTTTAGAGGCTTTGGTTGGTCGTCAAAGCGAGTTGATGTCAACTGTTGAGTCAGGTATGGAAACATACCGTAACTCTGTTGCTCAATTAAAATCTGCTGAACGTCGCGCTGAAGCGGCAGCGGTTGATGCTGCTGAAAAAAATGCTCATGCTGTTACTCAACGACAAATTGTTATGGACCTTACTCGTCAACAAGAAAAAGTTGATGAGGCTGTAGAGACTTTGAATTTGTTAGGTATTGGTGAGGGTGTTGATATTAACGATATTGCTGACGATGATTTAATTGCGTTGCGTCAAGCTACTCAAATTTTGATTAACGCTGATGCTGACATGAATCGGCTGGCGTTTAGCGAAATAGAAAATGGCGCTGACGGGTTTTATGATTTGATTAGTAGAACTGCGCCGCAACGAGCAGAGCTTCATCGTGTAGCTAATCGTGAAGTTGTTTTAGATACTGCGTTTAATTCGAGTATGAAACCTATGGGAGCTATTTTCCAAGGTCCGCAGCAAATGGTTGAGTCGATGCAGGCTGCTGAAAGATTTGTTGCTCGTGGAGGAGCGGGTGCTTTCTTCCGTAAGTACGACAAGTTACATAACTTGTTGCGTGCTTACATGATTATGAAACCTGGTTTTCATATGAGGAACTATTTCTCGGGTGTGTTTATGAATCACCTTGCGGGAATGGATTGGTCTAACTATCGCAGGTTTATGCGAGCGTATTGGAAGTTCCAAGAAGAAGAAGCTGTTCGTCTTGGGCTGCCTGATAAGGCATCCAAGATGCGTAAACAGATGCGTGCTCGTGGTATTAATCCTTCAAATGTAAGCGCCGAACATGTTGATTATGTTAGAGAGTTAGCTGAGTCAGGTACTTTAGGTGGTGCTGGTGGTCAGGTAGCTACTGAGTTTATTGATTATTCGACTGGTAAAGCAGGGAAAGCTACTGTCAAAATTGGTGGCAAGAAAGTTAATTTGTTAGCTGCTGCTAATCCGTTTTCTTCTCAAAATGCTTTGCTTCAGTTGTCTCGTAACACGGGTATGGGTGTTGAAACGTTTTTGCGTGGTTCGTTAGGGTTCGATGCTTTATATAAGGGTGGGACTGCTGACGAGGCTTTTGAAAACGTAATGAAGTTTCATTTTGATTATGACGATTTGTCAGATTTTGAACGAAATGTTGTTAAGAAAGTTGTTCCGTTTTATACGTGGACTCGTAAAAACTTGCCGTTGATGTTTGAAATGGCGGCTCGTCGGCCTGCCATTTTCAATAAGTACACGTCGTTTAAGAAAGAGATGGAGTACGGGCAAGAACGTCCAAAGATTGTTCCTAAGTGGATGGAACGTCAAGGCGCTATTCAACTTCCGTTTAAGTATGAAGGAGAGAACATGTTTGTTCTTCCTGACATGCCGTTTAAGCAGTTGATGGAGCTTGTCGAACCACCGTTGCGGTTCGACAGAGATGAAAGCGTGATGGATCGCTTACAGACAACGTTAGAAACGTTAGGTACGCAGGTCACTCCGTTAATTAAAGCTCCGTTTGAGTGGAAAGCTAAACAGAATCTTTGGAAGGGTTACAACTTTAAGGGTGATTATGAGGTTGTTCCTACTGCTTACGCCAAAGTTCCTTTCTTAATGGATTTGTTGTCATTGCCTGGTCTTGCAAGAAAAAACAATCAAGGTGATTGGGCGATGAAGGATTATGAGCTTCACGCTATGGCTCAATTAATGCCTACGTTAAGTGATTTGCGTCGGTTGTATCCTGATGAAGAGCGGTATCAGGAACGTTCTGTGTCTACTTGGATTTCTTTTGTGTTCGGTGCGGGGATACGCACGAACACAAAGTGGGAACAACGGATGGAACGTAATTCTCGTTTCTATGAGAGGCAAGATGAAATGGAACAAGAACGTTCTTTAAGGACCGCAAGACTTCGGTAGGGACGAACTACCCTATAGGTATGCAGTTCATTTCTCGTGACGAATGGGGAGCTATTGACTCTGGTAAGAGGTTGAGTGAATTCCGCCGTGTACCTGTGGGAATTGTCGTTCATCATACAACGGGGTCTGCGTCCTCTCCGTGGGATCGCATCCGTCAGCACGACAAATATCACGTAAAGACTCGTGGATGGCGCTCGATTGCTTACAACTGGCTGGTGTCTGGTGAGACTGGCGAGGTTTTTGAGGGTCGTGGGTGGAAGCAGGGTGCTGCTACGAAAGGGCATAACTCTAATACCACTTCAATTTCTTATATCGGTTCGGGTGATGATCTAACTGAGACAGGGAAGGAGGCGATCCTTACCGTTGTAGAGGCAATGCGGAATGAGTATGGCGATCACTTGTGGGTCAAATGTCATAGAGATTTCGGCACCACATATTGCCCTGGAGACGGTCTAGCGGACTGGATTCATTCTGGAATGCCGATGACGGGAACGCCTACAGCTTTGGATTGGGATGTGAAAATGGAGGAGATGGAGTCTTTGGGGGTGGATTTCCGTCGTAAACCTTTGCATCGTGGGTCGAAAGGTAGAAACGTGGTTACTTTACAGACACGTTTGAATGAACGCATTAACGCAAATTTGGTGGTGGACGGCATTTTCGGTCGAGCGACCCAAAAGGCTTTACGAGAATTCCAGGCCAATTTCCCTATTCGCAAGGACGGTGTTTGCGGGCCTGTAACTTGGCGTTACTTGTGGATTGTTTAAGGAGATATTTTGTTTAACTTTGATTTTTTGAGAGACACATTTGAGCGTGGGTTTGCTACGTTCTGCCAGGGATTTGTAGGCGCTATGGCTATTCCTGGTCCTGACTGGACGGACTCGTTGAAAATTGGTGCGGTTGCTGCTGTCATTGCTATTGGTAAAGCTATTGCTGCGACTCGTGTGGGTGATTCGCATTCCGCTTCGTTGGTTGACTGAGGTGTCTGCCGAGGAAGAGAACTCGGAATGGGAGGACTGGGCAGAAGAGTACGGTTATCTGGCTTCAGAAATATATAACGACATAAAAAACACTTCACATTTGTTGAATGTGGACGACGGGAATCATGCCAAATGGCATGATGATTCGTTGGCTGTGATGATTGTGTTGCCGTTTGAGCACGCTATGGCGTTTTCTGCTGAGTCGATGATGAACGATTTTGAGAACAGTCCTTTGCACAGTCATGTGTTTGCAATTATCAGTGGCCTGATACTTGCGTCTGCTGATGCTATGGACGATTCAGATTACGAGATAGATGAATAAAAAAGTTAAATAGTCTTTGACGATTGGGTGTTTTTCTAACGCTCGTTTAAGTTTTCTTAGGATGTAGTCACGTTTTCTTGCGACTGTTGTTTTAGGTAAGCTAGTTAAACGTTGAACTTGTCTGAGGCTAAGACGCTCGTACAGGAGAGCGTTTAGTAACCAAATTTCATCTTCGTCTAGTTCATCGAAGGCATCTAATACTGCGTCGTGTAGCTGTATGCGTTCTTCTTGGGATTGTTCAATGGCTACGTGAGGGGGTGCTTCTTGAAGGGCTTGCATTTGAGTTGCTTTAGGACTGCTATGAGCCGAGTATGCCCATTTGTATGCAAATCCAAGAGGATCAAAGGGAAATTCCTTCTTGGCCATACCTCCATGCTATGTCTGCTGGGATTGCGTAGTATTCCTTACCCTCTGGAAAAAATTTTGTTTGAGATTGAAGGCATAAGTCTCTGACTGTGTGGAATCTGAGAAAGGTTTGACGGTCGAAGAAGGAGTCGTGCAAGAACAGTAAGACTTCCATTTGTTCATGCCACCAAGCTAGTGAGTTGAGTTTGTCTAGTTTCATGTGGACTTCTTGGCTGCGTCCAAACCCTTGGACTTCGACTAAATAGTTTTCTGTTAGGTAGTCGGGGGTGTAACAGATTTGTGTGGGTACTTTGTCGAGGCGGAACGGTGGCCTGTTGAGGCCGTAGCGTGCGTACGGCCAGGGTGCTAGTTCTTCAAATTTGGTTTCGGCTTCGTCGCCCATTCTGTTGAGACGTTCAGAGAAATCGAGGTCCTTAAATTTCATTTCTTTTCTCCTTCTAACCAAACTACATCTCTGTCGTTTGGTATCACTCCTGCTTTTTCTAAGGCGTCTGATACCAGTTTTATGTAGTTGTCTACGTCGCCTGTCAGCTTGGGTTTCTCCCAATCTGGTAGCGACGTGATCTTGATGTGTGTTTCGGTGGCAGAGAAACTTGCTTCTAGTTTTACTGGGCCTTCAAACACGGGGAAGTCGTCGCCTACAGCTTCAACAATTAGTTGTTCTGCTTTTTTGGTTTCAGGTGGAGTGTAGGTGTGTCCAGTTCGTGTCATTCGTGGACGCCCCTTTGTGCGGGGTCGTCCTTCTATTGTTATTTCATACGTGTTTGGTTGCGATTTTTTGGGCATTGTCTACCAGCCGTTCCATTTGTCGGTCGCCGTCACGTCGCCCCATAAACTTGGGACCTTCTTCGTACCATTGTCCTAGACGTGAATCTAGGTCGTTGGTCCATGACATTACGTCGCCTCGTTCAAATCCTGATTCAAACATGGCTCGTGCGAATCGGTTTAAGAATCCGTGTCGTCCGTGTCCTGCGCCTTGTGTCGAGTAATAGGCGTGGGGTCCGTCACGGTACATTACTAACGCCAGTCCTCGGAGTCGTGAGCCGTCTACCTTCATCAGCGGGGCTTTGCTGTAGTCCCGTGGTGGTGGAAGATCAGGTTCGGGGTGTTGGTATAGTTCTGCTGCTCTTTCTAAATCTTCTAAAGGTGTGCGTTCTGCTTCGGCTTCTATTATGAAATCCCAAATGTCGTAGGCTTCGCCTGTGTCTGGGTTGACCATGATTTGTCTGCCTGCGGGTCGGTTCCCTCCGTAGGGCAGACGCATGTAGTTTCCTGGTGGCCCGTCTAATGAATCCGATTTAGGGTATACAGCGTCGTAGTCTCCGCCTGCGAGTTGCATTACTGCTTGTAATGCTTTTCGCATCAGGTGTGTAGGCGTCCACTGTTCGGTGAATACCCATACGTGGTAGCCCTTGCTTCGTGATCGTTCTAACCATCCTGTTATGCCGAGTGCGGAGAATAGTTTGATTGCGTTTTTGGCAATGATCTCTGATTCTTCTTCGCCTTCGTCTATGTCGATGGCTCCCCATGTGCACATCCATAGTTCGGGTTTCATGTCAGGGTAGATGGGTCGTGCGTCAGGTGATGAGGCCGACTGTAAGAACCCTGCTGGCCCGCTGTCTTGTTTTAGGGGGTCATAGACCATCGGATAGATTCCGATCATCTCAGAGCCTTCTAGGTGGTGTTCGAGGAGTTCTGTTGAGACTGGTATCCATCGGCAACCGCCCGAGTCTGTTCCATACGCATACGGAAAGCCCTGAAACACGTTTCCAAATACCTTTGCTGCTGTGCTATCCATCGAACGTGCCTTGTTCCCATGTAACTCCTGGCTCCAGAATACGTCCACTGCTGTCTATGGTGAGGTTTACCTCAGCTTTTTCCCCATCTCCAGCCTTGTTTTTCCACAGGCCAGCGGAAACTTCGTCCTCATAATGGGCACGAGTTTCCTCATCTAGGTTGGTGTCATCCCATCTACGCCATGTTTCAATTAGGAAATGGCTTTCACTTGTGGATGCGTACCTGCCTGCTTCGATGCCGCCAGCTTTGCCACGGTTCCCTGTGCCTCTGCCTGACTGATGGATAATGATTCCTACTAGACGCCAGTCAGATACCAGTTGCTTGAATGATTCGATCTTGGCTTGGACGCTGGCTGCGTCGCCAGCTTCGCCGCCTCGTATCAGTTCAAGGAAATCGTAAACTAAAACTTCTGGACGTTTGCCTCCCCACAGAGTGGAGGATGCAATCCGTAATGCTTTGTCGAGGTCATCGACACTCATGCCAGTGGATTCAAAATGGAGATTGGTTTCATCGTCCATGATTTGTTCGACTCGTCCCCACGCTGTGGGGTCCTCGCGAATAAGTCGGTTAATCCATTCTCTCTGGTCGTACTCCAAACGGATAGATGAGTACCGTCCCCAAAACATTGTTTCTGTTTCGTCTGGACTGACCCAAAGGGTTCGATGGTTTCGGTTCTTTGCCACCATGTTCATGGCAAGCAATGTTTTACCTGTATGCGATCTTCCTATCAGGGTTACTAGTTGCCCTGGTCTTGCGCCTCCGAGTGTGGCCTCGTCAAAGGCTCGTACCCCAAAGCTCCATTCGTTGCCTGCACGCAAGTCGTGTTTCATGCGTCGGACTTGTTCCCCTTTAGGGGTAAATAGTCTGCGTAGATCTTGGGCGCTTACACCGTCGATCTCTTCGGGTTCAGCGGCAGGAGGAGTGGGGGCGGACGCAGTGGCCGCCCCCGTGACGAGTTGCCTCGCCTCCTCCATGCTGATTTCTTTAGGCACTTATTCCAACAAGCCAACCCTGTGGGTCAACTGGTTCGGGACGTTCAGGCCATGACCACGAAGTGTTCTTCTGTAGTCCAGCGAAGTAACCACTCTTGCTTGCAAGAGGATGGTTACCATCGCCTTTGCCTACAAACGGTTGCCCATCTTCTGCGACGGACAATCCTTTTTTGAGTTTGAAATCTCCGAGTCCACATTTGCCTGTCTTTGTCGTCGGAATATCTTTACCTCGCATTGTGTCTGCCCAATAGTCCTGAGGAAAGTGGCGAATCCCTGTTTGAAACAGTTTACGAATCGCTTGGTTATCCATGAACGCTGAGTCTTTAGACGCATAAACAATTCCTGCATTCTTTTCACTTAGGAATATCTTATGAACAGCGTCGTAATCCTCATCGCTTAGATATTGGCTTTGTCCACGAGGCGTAGTTGTTGCCCCTTGGAACGCTTGGGTCACAGCCGCTACCGCTTCGGTCTCTGTTGCTACCGCTGCGGGTGCTGCTGCTGGTTGGGGCGCTGCCCCTAACTGTGTTTTCACATCCCCAAGGATGTTCGCTAACGCTGACGCATTGTCGGTCAGTGTTGTAAGAATATCCTCATTGGGATCTGTTGTGCCTGCTGCGGCCTGTGCTGCTGTCAACTCGACAGCACCTTTCAGGACCACTTGGGCTTCTATGCTCGCACGCTCGTGCGGCTCCATTGGCTTCCATGCCATTATTTTGCGCCTCCTATTGTTGCGCCTTTGCACCGTGTCCACGCTGGACACCATTTCTCAGAGCACCACCATCCGTCATCACCGAGAGGATATTTAGTCATCTCGGATTCAACTAGGTGGCATAACCCTAAGACCTTTTGACGAAGCCAATCTGTGTGGCCTTCGTCACGAACTATGTCCATGCGACCGACACCCTTCGGGTGCATGATCGCATAGGAGAAATTTGAAATACCTTTAGCCCAGCAGTAAGCCATTGACTGGACATCCCACCGTTCGTATTGCCATCTGTCTCTGCTGTAGTCACGGCTTGGGAACTTCCAGTCCCAAAGCCTGTCCTCTTCAACGAGGTCGATGGTGCCAGAGAACTTGACAACCCTGTTGTCATCTTCATGGAAAAGTAAATTAAAATATTCTTCGACTTGTACTGGTTTGAGCATTGGCAGCACCTCGGTGCGCCAGTTCTCGATCTTGCGTAATCCTTCTGCGTATGCGCTTTCACCTGAGTACTTGTTCCACACCTGAATGGTAGGTAGGGCTTCCTCCCAGTACATCTCGAAGGAGTCGATCATGTCTTGCTGTGACATCTCTCCGCCTGTCTTACGGGTGTTGAGTGCGTCCTCAGCTACTGCGTGACATGCCGTGCCTAATGTTGCCGCGTCTTTTGTTTCTTCGCTTACAAGGTTGTGGATAGTGTTTCGGAATCTTTCTAAACACATATCAGCAGTCTTTATTGTGGACTGCCTCACCCATGTATGCACCCAGCGACCTTCGCTGTCTTTGTGTAAAGGGTATTCGTTCATGTTGTCATTCTCTCAGTGGGGTAGGACACTGAGTCTTACTAAGTACCCCCCAACCACCTACCAGAGGTTGGGGGAGACTAAGTAATTACTTAGTATAGCGGACTGCTGTTTGTAATTTACATTACAGTTTCATTACGGCTCAGGTGTTCGGTAGCTATCCTTCCAAGGTTGGTGCCATGCGTGCCACCGTTCACAACACAGAGTGCATCTGCATCCACCAATCGCATAGGTAGCTATGTAGCCACACTTGGTGAAGTCAGATGGTTCCCACTCGATGTATTTAAGACTGCTCAGTTTTGCCACGTGCTCGCTCTATCTCGCCCTTCGTCCAAGAATCGTTTTCCCAGACTGTGGGCATGTTGCGTTGCATGGCACGCTTCTGCCATGCATCACGCTCGGCTTTGCTGATTTCTGTTTTTTTCTTTGGCAACTTGTCTCTCCAATTTTTTAATCAGCTTTTTCAGGTCACGGTTTTCTACCAGTAGCATGGCATAGCGCTTTCTTAGATGTCGGACCATTCCTGCATCACTGTTGTTTTCCATCCCAGTCGCAAGCTCTAAATGGTCAGGGTTACAACAAGAAGTGTTGTAACAGTTGTGATGGACTTGCATCCCATCAGGGATGGGACCGTTCTTGTAGACCCACATCATCCGATGTGTCTGCACGTTGTTCTTTGTTCCGCACCGTTCAGCTACGACTTTAGAATTAACTAGCCCGTAGCCTGCACGGAGTTTGGTGCGTTGCCACTCAAAACATTTGTAAGGAGTGATCTGAATGTATCCATGAACAGGGTTCATGTAATGTTCGACCCGTTTCTCAAACGTCATAGGCATTTGAGCTTTCAACGGAACGTGTGTACGTGGCTCACCATATTTAAGAAAGTGAGTGTTGTGTCCATTACACAACGCAATTTTGCCGTCACGTGAACCTGGACCTGTCCAAGGTTTACTAGACCTACGTGTCCCTGTGCATTGTGAGCCGTCAGGCATGATCGCCCAACACTTTTGTTTTCTGTATCTATTTGATCTTTCAGTCACTTGTACCTCCCACAAGTCCATAAATTCCATTTAGCTTTTGTATTTTCCACAATGTGGAACGCAAACCGAGTTGATTGTTCAACCTCGTAGCGTTTGTGCCAGTGCTTTTCAAACACATGGCCCCAATAGTTTTCGTTTATTTGAAACAATCCATGATCCACCCCGTTGTAGGCACGGGGATTGTGTAGTGACTCGCACCACGCAATCCCCAACGCCCTCACACAATCGTCTGCAAAGTATTCGCATACGATTGGGGCAACAGGTTCAGGAACTTCATGGCTAATCGAAGTGAAATCTAAGATTCGCCATATGACCAGCCAAAGATTCACTATGACACCTCCACCTTCGGTGGGGAACTGTCACACATGATTGACTTATTCCAAATGTGTACAGGCCAGTCTGGAACTCCGTTCTTTGCCCGTATAAATCCGAACATTTCGGATTCCAAACGTGTTGGCCTGCCACACTTCTTGCACTCAGCGTTAGCCATCGCCATCGCCACGCACTTCCCAGCCGTCATACAACAACGCCCAGATGTCACCTAAACGGTTAATCCACTTTCGTGGAATGTGTTTAGTCGGGTGGTGCATACGTTGACCGACCATGTGAGACTTGTAGTCCACATAATCCAAAGCTTCTGCTTTGTTACGCATGTATCGAACCCAAATATCTCGATTCACATAAACACGATACGGATAGTCACGCTCAGGAGTCTTAACTAATGCACTTCTGTCAATTTCCATAGAGTCAAGGAAATGTATAAGCGAGTTGCCATCTCGGCTACGCACAGCCAGACGACTATGGTCGTGTGCATCTACAACGGTTGAAAAGAAACCGTCGTCATTAAATATCCACATAAATAACCTCCAATGGTTTGTGGGTTTGTTTGCTACTAGGTGTATTACACCCTCACTTCGTGAGGGGGTGTAATACACCAAGAGGGGGGAGGGGGGTCAGGAGGGAGGTATACCGTTAGGTATCACCCGACCCCCCAGACCTAGCCTACCTTCAGACACCTAACAACATCTGCTCACGGAGGTATTGTTCCGCAGCGTCAGCTATAGGTGTTTTACGGTCCAAGACTTTCTCAAATCCGTTCTGTTTCGCAACAGTCGTAGACTTGAAGCCTTGGTTGATTCGGTGCTGTTCAGCACCCTGGAATGCGTTGTATGCGAGCCATCCATTACCCCAGTCACCATTAGTTTCTTGTGACCAAGCGTTCAGAATCGCATAACGTTTCGCATCGATAGCGTTCTTTGTTTTGGTTGCCGCATCCTCTTCTGCCTCTGGCAGAACAGCGTTAAGCATCCGATAGAACGCAGTATCACTAAGCGATGAGCTAGACAACTGACGTGCAAAGGTGACAAGACTGTCACTATTTACCTTGCTTGCCTCTAACAACGCAGACCGTAAGGTCAGCAGGTCGTCGTGATTCTTAGTTGACTTAACTTGAATCAGTCCTTTGGACAGATCCAACATGTTTAAGCAACTAGTACGTTCACCTACAGCGTTGATCGTTGTCTTAGCTTGTCCATTTAAGGACGAGCTAGTGATTATTACAGGCAGAATATCGTCACCTTCCATAACTTCAATCGGATCTCCGATCTGTTGGGTGATGGCAATACGCTCACCTTTACCGAACACAGTGATGTCCGTGCAACTACTAGGAAACATAGTTTCCATAGTTTCAAAGACGTGCTTGTATCCGTCACGTTGAGGGTACCGACCCGAATGCAACCCGAGGTTTACGCTAGGCACACCGTCTGTACGAAGAACATACAGATTCAAAGCGTCGCCACGCTTGTTACCTTTCAGGTATTCAGGGGTCTTAAGCTCACCTGTTATAGGGCATGTGTATTGCGATGCCACATATTCGACAGGGAAATCAGCATGTACCTCTGATGCAACGTCTACGACGTTGCGTCCGTGTTCAGCTACCTCTTTGGTCAACCAATCGTGACCTTCGTGGTAATTAATCATTTCTATTGTCATATAAACACACCTCCATGTGTATTTGTTAATTGATTTATTCACTATACCAAATGGGTGGGACACCCACTTAGATTTGGTCGGGAGCGGAGGCACCCAACAGGCTTATCCTCCACATCTCAACAAGTTGAGATGAACTTTCGCTGTCCACTTAATGTCTGCGAACGCTACTCCCGATGGTGGAATGTGGGGACTTGCACCCCGTGGCTCCAGTACGATGCCACGCTCTATTAGCTACATTCCATATGTATCGCTAGCCCAGATTGACCTCAGTTTCTCAGCAATAGTTTCGCAGAAACTCCTCGCCGCCCCTTCGACTGTCAGTGTGATTCATTAACAGCCCACAGCAACTAGCCATGTAAGCGATATGTTATTTAACTTTAATTTTCAATCACGAAACCAAATTCGTCTTTGAACTGACGTTCAAACGCATCAGCTAGTTCCGTAAACTTGCTTGCTATGTAACGCATTTCCACACACCATCCAGCAAGAAAGCTTGGATCGTCACGACCCGTGACCTGAGATGCCGCTTCACCTTGGAACTGATCTAAAAGATCGCCCAAAGACTCACCGAACATGTCAACGTCATAGGGGCTATTAACCCCGTCCATGTAATATGTTTCCATTCGGGTACCTCCTACCCATTTGTTTGTTGTGGGATGTATTTACCCCCTCAAACCAGAGGGGGGTAAATACACCCAACATTTGATTACGCTCCAGCTTCCCAAGTATCTTCGGTCAGAATCCAAGTCGAACGAACGTCATACTTGGATGTGAACACACCAGCCTCTAACAAGCGATTCCCATAGTCGTAACGTTTACGGCTTACAACCTCTAATTCATTCGCTAATGGAACGTCAATACCTGTTACAAAGTAAACCGCTTCAGCGGTTTGCGCATCCAAGAAAGCCCGAATCAAATTCCTGTCAGCTTTCTCGTCCAAAGGACGAAACCTAGCTCGAACAGTGGCACCCATACCTACGATGTCGCCACCTACAGCGTAAAGTGCTGCACCCTCTATCCAGTTGCTCATAATTTGCGGCCTCCCTGACCGCTGATTTGTTGTTGTGGGGTTTCTCTCCCCTCAAAAGAGAGGGGGAGAGAAACACCCAACTGTTTACTTTCGCTCGGCATCAAGCCGTGCTTGCCACCAAACTTTCCACTCGGCTTCAGCACGAGCCTGCCTAGCCTTACGATCTGCCTGTAAGCGTTCCCACTGGACCAGAACCAGAATGGTTCCCCACCCAGTAGCAACCCCGAACATATACATCGCAATCATGCATTCACCT
>Ga0163179_10001204_pt1 | contig 18393 bp, 30 predicted proteins | sample AtlANTMetagenome_FD_109643 | JGI IMG/M metagenome (GOLD analysis project Ga0163179, IMG submission 109643) | Marine eukaryotic phytoplankton communities from the Atlantic Ocean - Atlantic ANT 2 Metagenome | ecosystem: Environmental > Aquatic > Marine > Oceanic | place: North Atlantic Ocean... | reverse complement strand
GGTTGAGAAATTGTCCTCGAAAGTTACACAGTAAATTGGTATGCATACAAGATAGGAGCAAATAAAATGGATAAAGAAGATATTGATTTAATCAAAGATATATACACGGTTGTGGTTCAATCATTGGAAGAAGAACAACCATCGCATGCAGCATCGTCCTTTTTAGGCTTGTACGAACAATACCTAGAGGACAAAGGGGTTCCGCCCGGACACGTTTGTTACTGTGCGTTCGCACGGGCGAGCAAGAACCCAGACGAGAACTTTTCTACAGATGAAATAGATGTGCAGGCAAACATTGATGTAGCTGCGGTTTTCAATGGAGTGCCAGAAAAGTCAATTCACAATGTAGCCAAGCACGCCAACATAATTTTGCATTCAACAATTGAATCTCTTGATGACTGGTGCGATAACTCTTGGCACAAGGGTAATGATTCAGAATACAAAAGAAAGAAAGACCTGACCCAGACATTCAAGATATCTATTGCTGCGGTTTCTTTTGCAAGGCAATGGGCTTGTTACTTTGGTGAAGATCAGAAAGGCCCAAGAGATACCAAGCAGCCACTAGAAATGTGGGATCATATGTCTAACGTGCCAGCGGTAGGCAACTTGTTTTCACAAAGCAAAACCCTGCAGGCGATATTTAAATACCTCATGGATGGCACAGAATACCTTGATGATTAAACCACTCTATTTGTATGTTTATTGTTGACTGCATAACGCCTGTAGCGTATAATGTTATTCAGATAAGGAGATAGCTATGTCTAACATAATCAGAGAAGTATCTAAGAAGATACAGAAGCGAACGGGGCAATGGCCCCATGACGGAAGCACTGAATCGCAAGCACTCAAAGACTGTGCTGTGATCTTGTTTTCGGCAATGCGTAACCATGAAATTATGAACGCCCTGTATGTATCAAAGGGTGCGTGGTCGAGCGAAGAGATATTGAGCGGTATGAAAAAAGTTTATGGAGAAGACTGATGAATGAATATGAAGAATTGCGTATACATGAAAACGGCCACAACGGACTTGACCCTCGTACTTATGTTGTTTTCTGGCGAGACAACTTCCCTTTTGGCAAGAAAAGCTATGTCGAAACAGTAGAAGGAATTGGGTCTGCACGGGTAGCTTGTGTTGAATGGAACCAAAAAAATGGTGATGGCCTTCGATGTGGTAAGGCCGCCGAGTTTACATTGGTAGAAAATTGGGCGCACTGGGTGCGACAAGGTCATATTAACGAACGTGGCCGAGGAACCCGCAAATGAATTACACGCTTTTTATGTTGATGTATGGACTTCTTTTTTGGGCAAGGTTAAAGATGCTCACTGATTTGTCTTCAACAGCGTACTGCTGAAGATACAAACCAACTGTCGGGAGAGACAACTGTTCTCTTCCGGCAGTTTATGACAGCGATTTTTTTCTCGAAAGGTACACATTGGACAGTAAAACTATTATTGGATTGCCTAAGTATTGGCAAATGATTATGAAGTCGTATGGCATTTCTGCAAGAGAAGTATCCATTAAAGCAAACGTCAACTTGCCGCACCTATACCACGTTTTGAAGGGTGACTCATCACCCACGTTGGATTACGTTGCCAAGATAGACACCGTTGTAAACGACATCGTTAGCGAAAGACAAGAGATTGTTAAGAAGTTATCTGGTATGCATACCAGTTCTGACGGAGAAGACAATGCGGATAGCAGAGATACACAGCAGCGAGCTAACGTCTGATTGTCTTAGAAAGGTTTACCATCGCCTGAGAGGAGAAACCAGTGGCGAAGCTACGACTGCTTTGTATCGTGGCTTGGTTGCAGGTAGAGCCTGTGAACTCATGCACAACATGGGTTTCGATGAAGACATATCCAATCTAACGGTCATGGCCGCTAGTGACACACAGAAACAGCTTGCCAGCGAAAACAGAATACTTTCCGAATCTGTCGAGCATAACCTGCAAGACATACTTGCTGAAGTAACTTTGGTTATCGGTTTGTACCGAGATAGGTTTAGGCACTTATTTGAACAGTGCGAGCTTATGGGTACGGAAATCCCTGCACGGTACAACATGTTGGGTACTGAATTTGCGTCACACCTAGACCTAGCGGTTAGAGATACAAAAGGTGTATTTGGTTTTGGTGTTAATCGTATTCTTGTGTTTGATTGGAAGTGGAGACAAGAAATGCCATCTCATCAATATCTTGCAAGGTACATGCAATTTGCCTTGTATTACCTTATGGTGAAGGAAGGCTCTTTGATGTGTGGCCCCAAAGGGTTTGAATGGATGGATTATAAAGAGTCGCCAATTCTCGTTTGGTTGCACTTGCCAGCACTCAAGCCTTACACAAGGAAAACAGTTTCAAGAGATGACAAGGGAGAGCAAAAGGAATTTGTAAAAGGAGATTTCAAACCTATGCGGGCTGTGCTTCGCAGGGTTGAGTACGACAAGAACCGGGATGATTCAATAAAGCAAGAGCTTGCTCTTAGGGCAAATATGATTGAAAAAGATGTTTTTCCCTTGAACCCTAGCCCGGTATCCTGTAGAATATGTGATGCAGAAGCATTCTGTAGTAGATTCGATACCGCAAAACTCGATGAGTAGGAGATAGCAAATGACATTTGATATAAGAAAAGCACAGTGTGACAAAGGCAAGTCTGCCAAGTCAGTGCGTATGGCATCTGACATTAACAAGGAACCTAAAGACAGAACCAAATCCAGAAGAACACCTAAAGCTGGTTACAAGAAAAGGAAGAGATAGCAAATGAATTACCCAATGTCGATTGAAGCTACGGCTGCAACATTCGTGCAGTCAGGCTTGTTCCCTGATATGAAGTCAGAGCAGCAAGTATCCACCCTCCTAATTATTGGTAGGGGTTACAACATTTCTGATTATGACAGCGTTACTGGTTTGTATTTACGCCAAGGCAAGATTAATATGCATGCCAACGTGATGGCTTCGGCAATCAAGGCAAGTGGCAAGTATGACTACGAGGTCATTGAGAACAGTGACCACAAGTGTGAGATCCAGTTCTTCAGGCTTGATGCATCTGGCAGGCATCCAATTGGAAACCATACCTTCAGTATGGAACAAGCCCAAAGAGCCAACCTGACCAAGAACTTTACTTGGAAGCAATACCCGGAGGCGATGCTGTTTGCTCGTTGTATCTCTTCGGGGTACAGAGCGCACTGCCCAGACGCACTGGGGGCCGCACCAGTTTATGTTGAGCAGCATGGCGAAATGGAAGTTGATGCACCTGCAGACAAGGCTCCTACTGCAGCACAGCGTGCTGTACCTAAGAAGGAAGAAGAGTCAACCATAGTTGACGAATCACCTGAGAAGGTAGAGGTGTCAGTTAGAAACGCTTTGCTTGATGAGATGCAATCTTGGTGCGACACAGACAGATCGCAAACAGTCAAGAACGTAATTAAACTTCTATCCGACAACGATCTACCGACAGATGGCTCTTGTGAGGATATGTATCTCGGGTACATGCTTGCTTGGGTTATTGATTCCAAGCAATCTGGAATACCTTGGGAAGATTTAGACGATAGCCACCCATGTTTAATTTCCCTTCAAGAAACAATTGCAAACGAGAAGAACACTAACTTAGAAAGCGAGCAAGAAATTGACTTCTGAAATAACCACATCCAAAGATATAGCAGTAGTACCTCCAGCACCAGACACGGAGGTGCAGGTGCTTGATCGTGTTGAGTATTTAGTTGATCGCATACACAAGTGTGAACAAGAAAAGTTGATCTACTTGCTTGAGATTTACCAGAATGAATACTGGAAAGCCGACTTCTCTTCGTTTGAAACATTCTGCAAAGAACGCTTGGGATACTCAAAGCAATACGTTTACCGATGCATCAATGCAGCGAAAATGGTCGAGGCAGGCGTACCAGTAGAAAACCCAAACCAGTCATTAGCTTTGGAAGGTCTTGACGTAGAAGAAGCTAAGGAAGTTTGGGACAGGGCAGAAGAGCAAGCCGAAGAGAAAGGCAAGAAGGTTACTGGGGGGATGCTCAAGAAGGCAAGAGACGAAAAAGTTTTGCTTGATCGTGCAATCAGTGACCGTGGTGTAGATATTAAATCTTTATCCGAACCATTCGATGAAGTTGTTTCGTTGCTCAGGGCTGCCAAAGAACTACTGAACACCATTTCAAACACACAAGATGGTGCGTGGCTTAACTACCAGCCTATGGCTATTAAGCTCCGAGATGTAGCAGAGGGAATTAAGTTTGCTAAACCGCATGTCATTTGCCCTAAGTGCAACGGAAATGGGTGCGAATACTGCAAGAACTTAGGTTGGATACCCAAGGCTGTAGTCACTGGTCAGGAGATTCAAGGATGAAAACTTTAACTCTTGGTGACGAATGCCCCTGCGGTCGTGGGCAAAAGGAAGACGGCCACCTATGTTCTACTTGCAACGAAGAAATGCAAGATCGTGATTTCAATGAATGCTTTGGACAGATTGAACCATGAAGCTCCGTGATTACCAATCCCGTGCCATCAGTGGTGTATGCGATGCTTTGAGATCACATAGGTCTTCATTGGTTGTATCACCCACTGGCACAGGTAAAACCGTTTTGTTTGCGGAAGCCACCAAGCTTGCATCTAAGAGATGTATGGTTATTGCTCACAGAGAAGAGTTACTTGTGCAGGCTGCTGACAAAGTTGAATCAATGTCAGGTGCAAGGCCAGATATTGAGCAATCTGTTTTGTGGGCGAACGAAAGCCCGTTCGGTAAGTCAAAGGTAGTTGTTGCGTCTATTCAGTCGCTCAACGCCAAACTTCATCATGGAAGAAGATTTGAGCGGTTCAACGCTGATGAGTTTTCGTTAGTGATTGTAGATGAGGCTCACCACGCTGTTTCTAATTCATACAGACGAGTCATAAATTGGTTCCACAAAATGAACCCTAAATGTAAAATTTTAGGTTTCACTGCAACACCAGATCGTACTGACAAACTTGCGTTAGGCTCTGTCTTTGAATCAGTTGCGTTCGATTACAACATCCGTCAGGCAATTGAAGATGGTTGGCTTACGCCAATAAAAAATACCGTAGTTTCAATTGACGGTCTTGATTTCAGCAATGTTCGTTCAAGTGCTGGTGACTTGAACAAGACAGACTTGGCTGCTGTTATGGAGTTTGAAAAAGTTCTGCACGGTGTTGCTGTTCCAACTCTTGAGATTGCAAAAGATCAAAAGACATTGGTGTTTGCTGCTTCAGTCAAGCAAGCAGAAAGGCTTTCGGAAATATTCAATCGTTACAAGCCTAACTGTGCTGGCTATGTTTCAGGTGCTATGGAATCTGACCAAAGACGAGATGTTGTTTCTCGGTTTAGAGAAGGCTCCCTGCAAATACTTGTCAATGTAGGTGTTGCTACTGAGGGGTTTGATGTACCCGGTGTTGGTTGTGTTGCTGTTGCTAGGCCAACTAAGTCAAGGTCTTTGTATGCACAAATGGTTGGTCGTGGTACTAGGCCACAGCCCGGTGTTGTAGACGGGCCAGAGACACCAGAGGAACGCAGGCAGGCTATTGCTCGGTCAATTAAACCACACTGCACAGTTATAGACTTCTCTGGCAACAGCGGCCAACACAGGCTCATACACGCCACAGATGTACTTGGCGGTGACGAACCCGAGGAAGTATTAGATCGTGCTTACGAGATAGTTGATAAGGGTGTTACCGAAGATGTAGCGGAAGCTATTGAAATTGCCAAAGTAGAAATCGAAGAAGAAGAAGAAAGGAGGAAAGAAAAACGGAAAGGGGTAACAGCGGCCAAGGTTTCTTACAAGACAAACAGCACCGACCCATTTACTACAATGGGAATACGTAGGGAGTCTGCAAACTTTATTCCATCTGCGGCCAGTCTTTCGGGAAATCAACTTGCTATGCTTTCTAAATCAGGAATCAATCCAAGTGAGTATTCTCCCAAAGAACAGAAGATGTTGCACACCGAGCTTGTTAAGCGTATCCGTAAAAAACGATGCTCATTCAAGCAAGCTAAAGTATTGTCTAAGTATGGATTTAACACATCAAAGATGTCTTTCAGAGAGGCATCTGGTTTACTAGATCAGCTTTCTAAAAACAACTGGAAACCAATAAATTAGGGATAGCAATGGAAAACGAATGGAGAAGAGCAGACGCTCATAAAAAATGTCCTGTGTGTGGTAAGCATGACTGGTGTTTAATTGCAACAAACGAAAGTGCAGCGATATGCCCAAGAACAGAACAAGGGTCAGTGGCATACATCGAGGGATCAGGATGGTTGCATAAATTTGGTGACGATAAAGACCCCAAGCCAAGGCTCAGGGCTGCACCTAAACCTTTGCCAGAACACAACTCTGTACTGTCAACGCTTTACTCGAAGATGCGAAAGCACATCGACAAAGAAACACTGGTACGCCTGTCCGATAATCTTTCGCTGTCACCAAAGTGCTTAGATTTGATGGGGGTGGGGTATTCGCCTACCAAGAATGCCTACGCATTCCCAATGCTTAGAGCAGGAAACAGGTTTCTAGGTATTAGATTTAGAACTTACAGCGGCCAGAAGTTTGCCGCCAAGGGGAGTAAACAGGGCTTATTTGTTCCAAGTTCTTTTAACCTGTCTAGGGGTGTTATTGTTTGTGAAGGCCCTACAGACACAGCGGCCATGCTTGAACTTGGGTTCAACGCCATAGGCAGAGCCAGTTGCAACTCAGGTAACAGGCTCATCAAAGAGATAGTAAAAAACAACCCGGTTGCTATTATCTCAGACACAGACGAAGTTGGTCGTGCTGGAGCTAAAAAGCTAAGTCAACAAATACCCAAGTCAGTAGTCATAGAACCCGATAAGTACAAAGACGCTCGTGAATGGGTTGTAGCTGGTGCTACAAGACAGACCGTCATGGAAAAGATTGCAGAGGATAGAAATTGAGCGATGAACCTAGAGAATGGAAATGTAAGATCCCAGAGTTCGATTTAGTTAGCCCGAACAAACTTTACAGAATGCACTTCGGACAAAGAAGCAGATGGAAAAAATCAATTGATTCTTTTCTAATTGCTTATGGTGAAGACATAATCGAACTCAACCCGAAAATTGACCTTAGAATTACTAGGTACTACGGGTACAGAAAAAGAGCTTTCGACAAAGACAATTTGTACGGTGCTTGCAAGCCATTGATTGACGCAGTGCGTGGTCACAAGATAATTCCTGACGACACACCAAACCATATAAACTTATATGTAGAGCAAGAAAAAAGTCCTGACAAATCTACTTTTGTAGAAATTCACGCGAAAGAAGTTGTAAATTAGAGTACTATTCTATTGCTATCTCTGAATAGAGTTGCTGGCGGAGAACCAAATTAACTGCGCCAGTGACTCTTTTTCTAGGGAAGAGCATCAATGGATAACACAATTACAAGCTTTTCTAAGGAAAGCCACCAAGTGTCATTTCCAGTGCCAAGGACTGGCTGGGAAAAATGGTTTTTGTTGTCTAGCGACAGACACCACGACAACGCCCACACAAACTGGGATTTAGAAAAAAAACATTTAGAAGAAGCAGTTGAACGAGAAGCCGGAATCTTAGATTTCGGTGATCTTTTTTGCGCAATGCAAGGAAAGTATGACCATCGTGCAGACACGTCGCAATGCAGGCCGGAACACCAAAGGGGGCGTTACCTCGACGCGCTCGTCGAAACAGCGTCGGAGTTCTACGAACCGTACAAAGAAAACTGGCTGTTCATGTCACCGGGGAACCACGAAACGGCGATCACGAAAAGGCATGAAACGGACTTGACAGAAAGATTCGCTGAGAATATGGGCAGAAGCCACAGCGGAAAACCCGTTGTAGGAGCCTATTGCGGGTACATAAGATTTAAAGCTTATAGGGAAAACGGGGATACTTTAGGAAGCATAGTTTGCTATTACCACCACGGATATGGGGGCGGAGGGCCTGTAACCAGAGGTGTAATTCAAACTAACAGAATGAGTGTGTATCTTCCTGATGCTGAAATAGTTGTGAGTGGACACACGCATGATTCTTGGGTTGTTCCAGTAGCAAGGTCTAGACTAGGCCGAAATGGGGCTACCTACATAGATAGGCAAACCCACATCAGGGTTCCCGGCTACAAAGACGAGTTCACAGGTGGACAAGGCTGGCATAACCACAGGGGTGGCCCACCTAAAACTAACGGTGCTTATTGGCTTAGGCTTTTTTATGACAAAAAAACCGATAAAATGGACTATGAAGTCTTGGAGGCAAGATGATTGATTCCACTAAAGTTACGGCTTCTCAAAAAGAAATTCTTGGACGTTTTGCAGCAGATATGCAAGAATCTGGTTGCGATGCAGTTGTTGTAATAGGCAGTTGGACTAAGAAAAATAAAACTAAATGCTTTGTTGCAGGGTATGGAAACGAGCTTTTGTGCAACAGCTTGATGGAACACGCATATCAAACAGAAACGTTTGCGTACACAGAAGAAGAAGAATGATGGCTAAAGATTTAAATATGCAAACTTTAATACAAGGTTTACAACTAGTTATACTTGTAATTGGTGTTGCGGCAGTGTTCACTACTGTTGGTAAAAAAGAACAAATAATTACTCAAACATCAATAAACCTAATTGAGTTAGAGAGCATAGTGCAAGATTTAGTCAAAGCTCAGGTTTACAGTGCAACCAAGGCTAGTGAACACGAAAGAACTTTAGTAGAACTTAAAGAACGTATTTACAGACTGGAAGCAAAATGAAAGTAGATAAAAAAGTTTTTTACATAGGGTCTGCTGCAGCTAGTGTCTTGTTTATAAGCCTTGCTGTCCAAGGATGCGATATACAAAAAGCTATAAAGTTTGACGTGCCAAGTGGTGTACGTGTAGCTGTAGACACTAAAGAACGAGAATCTCTATCTGATTCTGAGTTTGTATGGGGTCAATGGACTTCTTATGTCGAGTCAAACACAGCAAAGCTGTCAGAAAATATCAAAGGCGCACAGGGCCGAGTTGCAATGATTGAAAATCTTACATCAATGGGTCTTTCAACCCTTGAAGGTGTAAGTGGTCAATTCCCCGGTGGTGCTTTAGCTTTTTCAGGACTTAGTTTAATGACCGGATGGTTCTTAAAACGACCCGGTGAAAACAAAGCAGTAGAAAAAGAAAAAGAAAAGTCGTTTAACGCGGGCTTGGAAAAAGCCAAAAATTTATTACTTGATAACATAAAGGATGATAAAAATGTCTAAAGGTGGTAAAGGTGGTGGTGGTACTGGAACTAAGAACCCACATAAAAAAGGTGCAAAACCTACGCCCAAGGGTAAAAAAGGAATAAAAGGAAGCAAAAGAGGCGGTCGTGGCTCAAAGACGAAAAGAGGTACTAGGTGATTTCAACAGGATGGAAAGTATTAAATCCTTTTACAAGCACAGACGCTGCCTTCAGCCCTGAACCTGCAGAAATTGATACTGCATTAGTTGATCTTGCAATCCCATGTAGTGGTATGAGTTTTTGCCAAATAGGTTTGGCTTCAAGCACTACTGCAACACACGCTATGTATATTTATGGGACTAATGGAAGCGGCGAAGATGGGCAACAAGTTACAGGTTATTTTAGCTCTAGGTTAATTACCGTAACTTTTGCTGCTTCTGGTTTAAGTATTCCGTCTGGGGTATTTCCATCTTTAGACAGTCAGGGTTCTTTTACAAACCTCGACACAGCAGCGATTGCTGAACTTGCCTCTGGTGATGATACAGGTGCGTTGTTGCTAAATTCGTATTTGCATATGGCCGGGCAAAAAGCAATGGCTCCGTCAAATGTAGCTAGTACAGACGAAACGAATAAATACGAAAACTATTATGCAAACGATGGATCTGTATCTAATACGGGTGTTGCTTGGGTTGCAATACCTTGTGCAACATTTGATTATATTCAAATACAACTTGTAGCTGCTGCAGCAGCAACTTTGTCTCCAATGTTTTGTCTGTATAGCTAATGGCTAAAAAAAGAGACTACAAATCTATTTACAAAAAGTATCAGTCTTCAAAAGCTGATATTCAGAGGCGTGCATGTCGTAACAAAGCTCGTAAATTATCTGGTCTAAAGGTAGGTGATCCAAGAGACGTTGACCACAAAGACGGAAACCCTTGCAACAACGCCAAGTCAAACCTCCGCGTAGTGTCTAAAAACGGCAATCGCGGGAGAGACAACAACAAGTGGCGCAAGGGCGGCGGAGTTAAAAGGTAATGGCAACACTGCAGGTTACATTTAAAGATTTAAGGGAAGAAGTCCAACGGTATCTGGGTTATGGAAGAGAAACCCCATACGGCGGTGGCGGCGCACTTTCTGCATCAAACAGGGGCGATGTCCTTGTTTGTATCGAACGAGGGCTTAGGCAGTTCTACAATCCTGCCCCGCTTCCTAACGAGAGCAGTAGCCATGAATGGTCATTCCTTCGAGGCGAAGGCGTTATTGCTACTGTTGCTCCACACACAGATTCAACAATTGACAGCATAAGCGGAACAACCGTTGAAGGAAATGCGGGAACAAACTTTACATCTGCAATGGTTGGTAGGTTATTGCATGTAAATAACGAAATAAGAGAAATAACTGCTTTTACTGACGCAGACACAATCACAATTGACCGTGCTTTAGAAACTGCTATATCAGCAGACTCCACTGTTTCATATGAAATAATTGCAAACAAATACTCTCTGCCCGCTGACTTTGGCGGGTTGAAGGGTAATGTCACATACCGAGACGGCGACGGCTACACACAACTCAAGTTCATCAATGAGTCAGCTATCCGTATGCTCAGGTCACAGGGAACGATACTAACTGAAGTTCCAGAGTATTTTTCTATAATTCCTACCGCTGTTTCTAATGAAACAACCTCGGCACAGGCTTTTGAGCTGACTATTTGGCCTTTCCCAGACAAAGTATATGACCTTAATTTTTCATATACCATTCTTCCAAACAGTTTAGGCGACGATACCGACAGCACCGGGTTTGACAATAACGTCCCTGCTGGCGGCATGATCCACGGCGAGACAATTATGGCTTCTTGCCTAACAATTGCCGAACAAATGGTTGACGAATTTAATAATCCGGGGAAAATGCAGGCTCGTTATAACGACCGTCTTATGGCCTCCATATCCTACGACCGCAGGAATATGTTGCCGGACGGCTTTGGCTATAACGGTGACAACTCAGATCGAAGATTAGAAGTACCGACACGTAGGCGGCTTCAAACTGTAACTTATAGAGATACTCTATACCCTTAATTTGGAATAAATAATGTCTGGACATAACGCTGTATTTGAACTTGGTCAGGATCAGGTTGGTGCAAATAGCTTTGAAGGTAAGTTTTTGTTAATTTCTTCAGCTATCGGTGGCGATGCTGGTATTGCTGGATATGGTAAAGGCGCACTTGCTGTAGATATTTCAACAGGCAAATTGCACATTAACACCAACACAATTAGCAGTGCTACTTGGACTGTTGTTGGCTCACAGAGCTGAACCGTCAACTATAGTTTACTGGGAGGTAAATCATGCCTGCACTATCGAAACCACAATCTGCTGGTGTTGCTATCCTTACGGATAAGCTGGGTGATGCTGGCACTGAGATTTTCTTCAAAGTACAACAAGCACAATTTAATATCAGCACGCCAGTCAAAGATACCACTGGCGATGGCGATACGTTTCCCACATTTGACCATGCATCTGAATTAAGAGCAAAGATTTCAATGCGTGGTTTTATGCTGGCAAACAACCATATTGGGCTAAACCACATCAAAGCCACAGATAACCCTTTTGCTGTTGTTTATAAGTTGGACAGTGATAAAACTTACACCTTTACAATGATGATTACTAATGTAATTGTTGATTGGAACAGGGTAGGTACTCTTGTAGGCGTTGCTATACAAGGTGTTATGTCCGGCAGTGATATGGTAGAAGGTTAATAGCAATGTCAAGACTGCTGCAAACTAACGGATTAGGCACAGCTAATCTTGTTCAATCAGGCAACGGTGTTGGAAGTGTTGATGCAACTACATTAACGCTGCATCTAACTAAATTAGATTTAGATGTCCATACGCCAATGATGGATGCTACACCTGAAATACTAGATAATGGTAGTACTCCGGGCAACACAGAAAACCACATGGTTATGCGGCATACTGGCAAAGTAACTGGTAAGGTTGTGTTTGCTGGATATGTTAAAAACGGATTGTTGATTGGTCTAAACAGTTTGCCAATAGAAAGTGCTAGGGTTCAATTTTTGCTTGGTAAGCAATCTCAATTTGTGGGAATAGGCGACACAGCAGTAGGTCATTCCCTTAAATTTAGGGTCGCTGTTACTAACGTTAAATTGTTGTGGTCTAAAGGTGTTAAAGATATGGGTGTGCAAGTACAAATTACAGCCCGAATTACAGGCTCTTACAGCGGTACAATTACTGACAAGGGTGTATTAGAAGAACTGGTGGTATCTTGATGGCTGGATCAAACCCATTTGAAGAAGAAATGAAAAGAATAGAAGAGATACTTGCACAAAATCCAGATGCAGTATCTCCAGAGTTTTCTACTGAGCAACAAGAAGTTGCAGACGAAGACTTTGACATAGACCCAGATGCTATAGCTCAAGCTGAGTCCTCTTCTATGGAAATAGAAAACCAGTTGACCACCGTATCTAGTATATTGGAAGAACTCCTAACAGAGATGCAAAGCATATCTGAAACGCTGAAAGGTCTTAACTAATGGGAGTTATTGCATCAGATATACCGGGTTCCTCTATAACTACCGCATACCAGAACTATCAACAGGATAGAGCTACAAGAAAGTTTTTAGTAGAAGACCACAGCAGAGCAGACGCTCTTGCAAGCGTTACTGGCACACTAAGCACAGCAGCACATCCAGATAACAGCAGTTTGTTGGCTAACCAAATAACCTGCCAATACATTGGTGGCAACAGATGGATAGTTACTGTTCAATATGAACGTGGGCCACAAGGTATTTTTCCAGATGTATCTAATGACCTATATAACTTGCGTGTTTCTTATGAATCCGTTGAGGTGTATTGCACACCAACAAAATTAGTTAATGGACTTCCTTTTGGTGGTGACGGCACTGAATTTGTTAATCCAAGTGGCCCTGCAGGCCAAAGTACAGACCCAGAAGATAGACCACAGCCTTGGATATTCCACAGCCCAGTACTAAACATACAACTACCTTTTAGCCAAACTACTAATCCAATAACTAATTTTGTATCTAACGTCGGCAAAATATCTAGGTTAGCTGTTTTTAATATTACTTGCAGGTTTGATGGTGGAGAAGTCAAGGCAGTTAGACCAAGTGCTTATGGTGCTACAAGGTATTATGGTGTAGACAATTACACATACAAACAAGCTGGTTTTTTTAAGCAAACAATTAAATGGGACACAGAAGATGGAGAAGAAAATGGACGCTGGAAAGCAGTTAATGTTCGACAAAACGGTTATGTTAGTTGAGGTAAACAATGCCAGTTATACCTCCTAAAACATTAAAAGTATTAGCAAATCAGGAGTTCAAAGACCTGATTTTTGGTTTGTGTGAAGAGATTGCACATCTATCTAAATTGAGCAGTGATTTAGAAAGAGTAAGATCAATAATTAACACTAACTCAGCAAAGAAGTCTGTAAGTGATATAGGTTTTTTTAGAATCACCGACCCACCAAGCGGAAATTTTGAAACAGCTAAAAGAATTATATCTTCTGAAGATTCTAACTTAGAAATCGAAGGACACATATACGAAGGCAAATTTTTTAAACTTACCCCCTTTGTCGAAGGTGATGGTTATGTGCCATTCCGAGGAGCTGGGGGTGAAGAAATGGAAAAAGACCCTAGAGTTGTTATTAGCCAAGCTACTGATATGGTTGGTGTTGATCTTTGGTCTAAACAAAACGACCCAATTATAATTCCTGAACAAGCACAAATTATAAACGCTAGGCTTTTGTCAATCGGGACTTACGTTATGGCACAAAAGCTGGGTGAAAACTTGTGTGCTTTTACATCATGCAATCCGAGACTAAATGTTGATTGCTTTAACACAGAAGGCGTTACGCTGGCCGGGCAAACCTCTGCTATGTCTGTAGAAGAGTTTGAACGAAACTTGTCAATACAACAAGCGAGACTAGATGCCTTTAGAGCAGAAAGCGATGAATACTGATGTACACTTGCTATAAAAGCGGATTACTTTCCACAAGCAATCAAACTATACTGACAATGAAACCTAATCAGTTTTTGCAAATTTCTGCTATTTGGGTTTGTGAAGTGAGCGGAAACGCAGATACAATTACCCTAAGACACACACTCGACGGGCAATCTAGTTCTTCTAAAGATGACCTATTTTCCAGTTTAGCTGTTGCAGCAAATAGCACAACGACGTTCACAACCCCTATATACATGAAACCGGGTGACATACTAAGTGCTTTTGCTTCGACAGCATCCCGAGTAAATGTTTCTATATATGGGAGAATGCAAACTTGAGTCCAACATACGCAGCATGTTGTTGTTTTGTTGACGAGGATTGTTTAGATCCTTGTGATTGCGACTTGCGTGAACAAGATGAAGAGGTAACTCTTTTTTTTAATTTCTCTGGAACAGAAACAAGACAAAGTAGTCTTTTATCTGAGCGGTTGCTTTGCCCCGGTACTCCCGGTGGTTCAGCAAACGAATGTGTTTCTACTGATGAAGACACACGTACAGAAACATTTAATGGATTTTTGAGAGCAACTTTAGATTTATCAAATATAAACGCAAAGACCTGCGAATCAATACCAACAATAATCGAAGAGTTTGGAGGAGAAGTATCAGCAACTAGTCGTTCACAATTAATTGAAAATGGTGGAGCTTGTAGAATTGGTCAAGATTGTTACGACTATTTTCAAACTTGCACTGAAACTGTAGAAATATCACGAAGTCACAACCTTATTTATTCTTCGCCTTACGCATACGCTCGTTTAGAAAAATACAGTGACTGCTCCCAAGATTTTCCCACAAGCACGCGATGTGCTTGTGTTGAAAGCCCAATTGATATTAACCAATGTTTTTTAAGAGTGAGTGGCGGCTTTGTAATAACACCTGAGCAAGCAGAAGAGTACGGTGTTCCTTCCATAAGAAGAGAGGTAAGAACAGAAGGTTGTGCTACTTATAACGCAGATGATCCTGCCGATGAATGTGAAGTATTTGTAGACTCTCAGCTTATAGATGCTTTTGTTTACGATTTTTTTATAAATTCATATAGTGCAACACAGTTTGATATTTTATATGCTGTTGAACGCGATTCTGATGGCAAGTGTGCGTTTGTTAAATTTGCCGAGCGAGTAGGCAAACAAAGAGTGGTAGCCACAGGATACGCAGGCGATTTATGCCCACTAAGTGTTTCTGCCTCTGTAGATTTAGATAACCCAAATAACACAACTAGAACATATTGCGGCAACACACAACAAACAGAAATAACTGGTGTTAACACGACGGGTGATTGTGGAATGCTTAACTACGCAAAATTTGAAGCAGAGGGTGTTACATATTTTTTGCCATGCGACCCTTTTAGTGTTAGTGATGTGAGTATTAAAAGAACGGCTAGTTTTTTGCAAGAAATAAGGCAATCTGGATATGCAAGCATTGGATGACAAAAAAAATACAACCAAAACTGGCTGTTCACATTTATCTAAAGAGAATTTGTGTCTCATCAACATGGTTCAAGGTGCAGTAAAACAAAGCGATTGTGATGAATGCATGGCTTATTTAGGCCAAAACCGTGGTTTAGGTGACAATGTTCACAAGATTTTTAATACAATTGGCGTTGATAAATTAGTTAAAAAAAGCAAAAAAAAGGGTTGCGGGTGCGGAAAAAGGCGTGCTGCACTTAACAAACTTCTACCTAGTAGGAAAGAATAGTCATGGCAGTAGATTTTAATGTTTTATTTGCTCGTTTAACTGAGCTGTTTGAAATGTCAGCAACAGTAACTACCCATCAAACTGCGTTGCGCACTAAGTTTGACGCAGTTGTAGATGCGTATGCAGCGTCAAGTGCAGGTGGTGATCTGGACATGATTGCTGGACTTGTAAGCCAAATTGAAAACAGAATTAACGACGGTAAAATACTTAGGCAAGTTTTACAAGCTGACGCAAGAAGAACCGTAATTGAGATGATGGACGATGCATTGGTTGCTGTTAGTGGCGGAGCAGGCTTGCCTGAAAAAACTCCGCGTCATGCAATTAAAGAGCTTATTCGTCAAATGGTTGACAACTCTAAGGATATTGACGGAACGACCATAACTATTGCATCAACCACTGCTGTGTCAGGAAACCAAGGTAACGGTACTTTTTTAGTCTCTGCACTAGCGTCACAGATCAAAGCACCCACAGTCGCAGACAACCCATCAGTAAAAACCGAGCTTGTTAGAGCTAGATGTATTGGCGACTCTAACGGAAAATACCCTCCAAGTTCAGAACGTTTTTTAATTGAAGGCCAAAGAAAAATTGATTACATGGACGAAGATTGGCCCAAGGGGAGTGGTATAAAATACGGGTTAAACGCAGTAAATCCAACTTTTGACCAAGGCTCTGGGCCGGGACAAAATGTTGTAAGAGACGGCGTATTCGCAGATTTTACTAGTAACAACCCTGACCATTGGGACATCATTACTGGCTCTGCGGGTAGTACTATAAAACAAAGCCCAACAACTGGTTACAGAGAAACCTCTAGTTACGCCCTGCGTTTTGACAACGATGGATCAACTACTTTAAAAGTAAGACAAACCCTCAACAGTAACGCGGCAAACTCTTCTTTAGGCAAACTAAAACCCGATACTGTGTACTCGCTATCATTTGTAGTAAAAAAAGCTGGCACAGTTAGTGGCGGTAATCTCAAAGTCAGAGTCGAAGATTCTGGTGGAACCGCTCTTAACAACTCAGACGCTAATAGAAAAATGGAAATTAGCTTGGCCCACGACAACGCTGCAATTACTACTAGCTACGTGTTAGTTTCAAAAGCAATGCAAACACCTAGAACGTTACCTTCTAAAGACATTAGAATTGTTGTTGAAACCGATACTGCTTTCACAAACGGTTCAGATATTTATATAGATGATGTTTGCCTAGCTGAAATGCACAAACCCACACCCGGTGGACTGGCTTGTCAAGTAATACCCGGCTCAACAGATTTTGCAGTAGAAGACGGTTTCACTATTCAAGTAACTAATAATGGCGAAGGTAAATTTGCTAAAGACTTTGACCAATTCTTTCCTATGGAAGACTTTGGTTTTTCTTTGCCAGCAATTTATGATGGTTCAGAAACACAAGGCGATTATTGATTAAGGCAATAAACTATGGCAAAGACACCAGAAGAACTAGAAGCAGAAAAAACATCTTCGCCGGATACATTGGATTTAGAAACCTCACAGCCACAGGCTGCTGCTGCGTCCGATAATGTTGCTAGTGCGGATGTGTTTTCTCCAGATGAACAACAGCAATATGATGCTTTGAAAGAAAAGCGGCAGGGGGAGTTTAAGCGACAGCAATATGCTGCTGACATGGACGCTGAAGATGCTGCTTTGAAAGAAAGAAGAGATCAGCAGTTCAGACAAAAAAAGGTGGCATCTGGCGATTACCCTAGCTACATGGCTGAAGAAGGCGACATGATCCCTAGCCCTGACGGCGGGGACAGTTTTGTTAGAAAAGGCCCTGAGATTAGCCAGTCTCCTAATCCCAACCAAATGCCAGAACAAGATAACTTGTTTAGTATTCCGGGTTTAGATAAAGATTCACAAAGAGAATACAGACGAGAACAGAAGAAACAAGAGAAAAAACGAGTCAACGCTTTAATGACCGAACGCGCCCGTGAGCGTAGAGGTTTACCCCCACTAAACGAGGAAGCTCGTCAGGCGGCTTTAGACCCTGACGTAGCACGCTTGTATAGGCAAGAAGGGGTCACATCTCGGCCCGTATCGGGGGCCTCTCAGGGGCCTGTCTCCGGCCCTGCCGGGCAGGCTTCTGGTGGTACTAGTCAATACCAAACTGGTCAAGAGGTCACGTTCGATAAACCGATTAGGGGCAGAACGTCAACTAAAGTTTACTCTGTTGGTGATGGCATTGCTTTGCCTAGCTCAGATGGGCTAGATGACGAAGAATACTTGGATGCTTTTAAGCAGATCAACCCAAACAAAAGCCCTATCGGTGCTTTGCGTGGTATTTCTAGGGGTAGCGGCCCAGAGGCTAATGCAGCTAAACGGTTGCTAAAAAACGTGGGTGCTTCTGAAAACCAGCCGCTTACTCCTAGCCAAAGAAAACAACTAGAAGACCAGCTTGGTAAAGAGGCTATTCGTCTTATATCTGCATACTCAAGAAGAGTCGCTGACGGCACTGAATCTGCAGCAACAGCATTAAGTACAAAAG
>Ga0163179_10001203_pt1 | contig 18413 bp, 14 predicted proteins | sample AtlANTMetagenome_FD_109643 | JGI IMG/M metagenome (GOLD analysis project Ga0163179, IMG submission 109643) | Marine eukaryotic phytoplankton communities from the Atlantic Ocean - Atlantic ANT 2 Metagenome | ecosystem: Environmental > Aquatic > Marine > Oceanic | place: North Atlantic Ocean... | reverse complement strand
CGGCGACATCTCAAGTACCGATATCGACTGTGCCCAACCCTCCGGATTCGTGTCCGACAGCACCGACTGTGACGATAGTGAGGCTGCAACCTACCCGGGCGCTGCCGAATATTGCGACACCATCGACAACAACTGCGACAACATCATTGATGAGGACAGCGCCGTCGATGCACTGACCTGGCATCGGGATGCGGACGCTGACGGTTATGGCGACCCAGGAGCAACCACACTCTCCTGCAGCCAGCCCTCCGGTTTCTTGACCGATAGCGCGGACTGCGATGATGCCAACAATGCCATCTATCCCGGTGCCACAGAATACTGTGACTCCACCGACTGGGACTGTGATGGAGATACCTACGACGACGAGGCCTCGGATGCTCTGACCTGGTATGCAGACCTGGATCTCGATGGATTCGGTGATCTCAACAATACCGCCATCGCTTGCTTCCAACCCTCGGGCTACTTGAGCGACAACACCGACTGCGACGACACTTCTTCCGCGACCTACCCGGGCGCGACCGAGATCTGGTACGACGACATCGACGAAAACTGCGACGGCTTGAGCGACTTCGATCAGGACGGAGATGGCTTTGACCACGTCGATTATGAAGGCGAGGATTGCGACGACGAAGATAAGCTCATCAATCCAGACGCCACTGAAATCTGGTACGACGGCACCGATCAAGACTGCGACGGCTTGAGTGATTACGACTACGACGGCGACGGATTCGACTCCGAGACCTACGGCGGGGATGACTGCGACGACTCAGACGCCGACACCTATCCAGGGGCACCCGACACCCCGTACGACGGACTGATCTTCGATTGCAATCACACCTCCGATTATGACGCCGATAGCGACGGGTGGGACACCTACCTCTTTGGCGGCGGCGACTGTGACGACAACAACAGCGCGGTCAATCCAGACATCGAAGAAATCTGGTACGACGGAATCGACCAGAACTGCGACGACAACGACGATGACCAAGACTGGGATGGCTTTCCACTCGACGAGGACTGCGACGACGAAGACCCGGATCTCTATCCGAACGCGCCCGGCCTAGATGAGGACTGTAATCCCATCGACACCGGGGACACCGGTGAAGCTCCCGGGGACACCGCTACAGTAGATACCGGTGACGAGCCTGGAAAAGACGATGGTGGAGGCGGAAGCTTCCCCACTGCGGATGACGGTGGCTGTGCCTGTTCCCAGAGTCCTAGCCCACAAGCAAACTGGATCTGGATGCTATTGGGAGTCCTCTTCTTAGGAAGACGCCAGACGCAAAGGGATCAGGCATCCTAAAGAACGCTGACTAATCCTGTTTGGGAAACTTCACGGCACCTTTTACAAGACCACGCCACCAACGCTCGGGCAAGCTCCCCTTCGCCACCAATTGCAGCTTGGTGTTGCCGCCTGTGGGAATACGGAAGGGAGGATTTTTCTGGGTCAATGCTCGCTCAATGGCCCGCGTCACAACCTCCACAGGGACACACTTGGATGTCACCTTCGACTGCAGTTCGGCCAGTCGTTCATTGAGTGGCGCATAGGCCTCCACACTCCGATCACCCCAGGTCTTCTGTTCAAAGAACCCGCTTTCTGTGGGACCCGGCTCGATCAACACCACATCGACCCCAAACGGGTCCAACTCATAAGACAAGCCTTCCGCCCACCCCTCAATGGCAAACTTCGACGCATTGTAGAGACTCGATCCGGGTGCTGCTCGCCGGCCCGCAACCGAACTGATCACCACCAAGCGCCCCTGACTCTCCCGGAGAGCGGGCAGGGCCAATCGTGCACACTGAAGCACACCGAAGAAGTTGACCTCCATCACGGTACGGGTCTGTGATTCCGAGAGCGTCTCGAAACAGCCAAACAAGCCTTGGCCCGCATTGGCAACCAAGGCATCCAGACGTCCGTACTGATCCAGGATTTCGCGGATTCCTTGTTCGACCTGTTCTGCATCGGTGACATCCATGGAGATCACATGAATCCCAGCCGCCTCTAAATCTTCTCGCCCTTTGGCCGAGCGGAGCGTTCCCACCACCGTCCAGCCCTGTGCTGCCAAAGAAAGTGCTGCAGCCTTTCCGATACCCCGACTACAGCCGGTAATAAGTACGACCTTGGACATCGATTACTCGAGTTCCTGGGTACCCAATGGGCTTTTCTCTCCCGTACAGCTGGCCTTGCAGTCCGCCTCGATAATCTCAGGACCCACCGCACGCATCGCATTCTGCTTCTGACACTGCGCCATACAGGCTTCAAGGTCCTGCTCAGCATGCTCCGTTCCCGGGCCCACGTCCGCGGGTCGCTCAATCGGGGCTTTCTCTTCACTAGCCTGGGTGCCTGGGGCTTTGTCTGCTGTCTTACAGGCCCAGCTCATCGCACTGATTAAAAACACCAAAATACCGTATTTCATGGGGTAGCAACTCCTGCTTGTGTCCCTCGTAATCGACCGGCAATCAAGAAGGCCAATTCCAAGCTCTGTGCGTAGTTCAATCGAGGATCGCAATAGGTCTGGTAGCTTCGCGCCAAGTCCGCATCGGAGAGCCCTTGAGCTCCACCGGTACACTCGGTCACATCCTCACCGGTCAACTCGAAGTGCACCCCGCCCAACACACTTCCAGCAGCCCGATGTGCTTCAAAGACCGCCGTCAATTCCGCCACAATGCGATCAAAATTACGGGTCTTCACGCCAGTTGAAGTAGACGTCGTGTTGCCATGCATTGGGTCGGATGACCACACGACCGCGCAGCCGGCTTCTTGAACCGCAGCGATCAAGGCCGGCAAATGCTCGCTGACCTTGTCCGCACCAAACCGAGTAATGAGGGTCAAACGTCCCAACTCGTTCTCAGGATTGAGTCGCTGGGCAACCTCCACCAATTCATCCGGAGCCATTGTAGGTCCGACCTTCAAGCCAATCGGATTCGCAACCCCACGGAAATACTCGATGTGGGCACCATCCAACTGACGGGTCCGATCCCCAATCCAAAGCATATGAGCGCCCAGATTGTAATGTCGTTCGCCCACCTGCTCAGTATGGGCCTGTTCATAGGCCAAGAGCAGACCCTCATGGGAAGTAAAGAAATCCACCCGACGCCACACATTGGGATCTTCAATACCGGTAGCTCGCATGAATTCCATGGTGTCGTGAATGCGACCCACGAGATCCTCGTAGGAAGACCGCGCCTTGGCCTGCTGTACAAAGCTCAGGTTCCAATGCTCCGGGCGAGCAAGATCGGCAAAACCACCATCCAACAAGGCCCGAAGATAGTTCAGGGTCGCTGCCGAATGATGGTAGGCCTGCAGAAGTCGATCTGGATCGGGCTCACGTCCCTCCAGATGATGCGTGTTCACGTTGTCCCCGCGATAGCTGGGCACCTCGCGCCCCTCCACAATCTCAGTCGAACGGGACCGAGGCTTGGCGTACTGACCGGCGATCCTTCCAACACGGACCACAGGAAGACGCGCACCCCAGGTCAACACCAGACTCATCTGGAGAAGAATCTTCAGCTTGCGCTCAATGGGAGTCTTCGCGCAATCAATAAAGCGCTCCGCACAATCACCACCCTGCAATAAAAATGCCTCACCGCGACCGGCCGCCGCCAAACTGGACTTCAGCGCATCCACCTCACCGGGATGAACGAGCGGCGGCAGAGCTGTGATCTGCTGTAGGACCCTCTCGAGTCGCTCCGCATCGGCGTAGTCGGGCTGCTGCTGAATCGGCAGGGATCGCCATGAATCTTTGGACCAGTTCGCCATTGACGCTACAACCTTTGAAAATGTGGTGTTGGGGCTCTATCCGACAGAATCAAGACCCGCATCCGTTCTTCAACGAGATAGTGGGGCTCAGACGTCGTTTGTACGGAGAAGATTCATGGCGAACGAAAAGTTCCAGACCGCCCCGGTAAAATCCGACAAGATGCCCAGCGGCATCCCCTACATCATCAGCAACGAGGCTGCGGAGCGCTTTTCTTTCTACGGAATGAAAACCATCTTGATGGTCTTCATGACGACCTATCTGCTCAATTCCTCGGGCAACCCTGACCCGATGAGCGATTCCGAGGCGAGCGTCTGGTACCACGTTTTCACCTTCGCGGTGTACTTGACGCCCCTTGCTGGTGCCATCATCGCAGATGTCTTCTTAGGCAAGTACCTCACGATTATCGTCCTCTCGATCGTGTACTGCTTTGGACACTTGGTTCTTGCTCTCGACGAGACACGAAACGGCTTGGCACTCGGTCTCGGGCTTATTGCCGTCGGTGCCGGTGGCATCAAGCCTTGTGTGTCCGCACATGTGGGCGATCAATTCGGAAAATCCAATTCTCATCTGCTCGAAAAAGTCTTCGGCTGGTTCTATTTCTCCATCAATCTCGGTGCGGCCGCATCTACGATTGCCACCCCTTGGCTGCTAGAAGCCTACGGTCCCCAAGTGGCCTTCGGCGTTCCCGGCGCCCTGATGCTTCTGGCGACCTGGGTGTTCTGGTTGGGCCGCCGCGAGTTCATCCACATTCCACCGAAAGGCAAAGCCTTTCTCAAAGAGGTCTTCTCACCCCTGGGTATTCAGGTGATGACCAAGCTCTGCTTGCTGTATGCCTTCATCTTGATGTTCTGGGCCCTGTTCGACCAAACCGGCTCCAGTTGGGTGCTTCAAGCCAAAGAAATGGATCGACACTTCCTTGGCGTGGAATGGCTACCGTCTCAGATCCAAGTCATGAACCCCATCTTGATCATGATCTACATTCCGATTTTCGCCTTCTGGATCTACCCTGCGGTCGACAAGGTGGTGAAGGTCTCGCCGTTGAGAAAGATTGGTTTCGGCTTCTTTCTGACCGCGCTCTCTTTCCTGCTTTCCGCTTGGATTCAAAGCGAGATCGATTCCGGTGCACGTCCCAACATTGTCTGGCAGCTCTTGGCCTACGCCATCCTGACCGCCGGCGAGGTCATGGTGAGTGTGACCGCATTGGAGTTCTCCTACACCCAGGCCCCCAAAGTCATGAAGTCCTGGATCATGGGACTCTTTATGGCCAGCGTCGCCTTGGGCAACGCATTTACCGCATTCGTAAACTACATCATCATTGAAGACCCACCGAGCTTTGTGACTGATAAAGCCGGTGAATACGTCCTCCAAGTCCGGGTCGGTGACGGAAACTCCCACCACAACGCACTGGTGACCTACACCGCTGTCGAGGAGCTTAGTCCCAAAGAAGAAAGCACTGAGAAGCCTTCGGGACAAGCAGAGGATGCGGCCAAAGAAATCGAGGAAATTCAACCTCTTCTCGCCGTACCGCTCGGAAAAACCGTCTACCTTGACGGCTCTAGCGCAAAAATCACCTTCTATGAGGGCAAAGAGAAACTCAAACGCGAGATCGTGGGTAAAAACCCCACTTGGAGTCTACACACACCCGCCGCGGGCTCTTCCCTCACCAATACGGACATCACCCACCGCAAGTCCATGACCGCCAAGTTCAAACCCGATGTGGAAGGGGATTACGAGCTTCGACTCGAGGTCAAAAAGGGCAACCACGCACAGACCTACAAGGCGCTGGTGAACATCACCAGCGAGAACATTCCGCCAGTTGCAAAGGCTGGAGATGATCGGGAAGTGCTGATTGGAAAAACCATCAAGCTCAATGCAACCGAAAGCACCGATCCAAATCGTGACGACCTCACCTACACCTGGACAGTAAAGCGTGCGCCCGAGGGCTCAAGCGTCAACACCGCGAGCATTGCACGGGCCGACTTGGCTGGAGCCACGCCAAAGCTCGACGGCAGCACGTACTTCCTGTTCTTTTCCGGATGCATGCTCGCGTGGATGGTGCTCTACATCCCCGTGGCGATCTGGTTCAAAGAAGAAACCTACATCCAAGATGAGGACGACCAGGCCTCAGCCTAAATCGCGTCGCCGTACACACACAAGCCCCGCCAAGAGTGCCACCCAACCCAAGGTCGGCACACGGCCGGGGCGTGTGGAGGAACAAGCGCAATCCGCTTGTGTGGGATCTTCAAAGGGACGTGTGCTGAAGTCAATCACCACGTCATTTTGCAGACTCCTACCGTCTGTGGCCACGAGACCGGAGGACAAGAAGAACTGGTAGTCGGTGTTCTCCTCGAAATCGTCCATTGCGCTGAAGTGCGCCACATGACTATCGTCTCGATAAAACAACCAGCCGTCGAGCTCCGACGTGCCTCCAAACTCATCGACCAGCCCAAACCCCGCATCCGCCAAGTCTGACTTGAGCAGGCTTCGGTTGAACACCAAGCTCAAACGACTCTCAACAAGTCCCACATCTGGCTCGTGAGCCATTCCCCCTTGAGCTGGAAAAGAGGCCAACACTTCCAATCCAGGAGCCTCACCCTGCAACTCGTCCCAGAGTGCCTCCCAGTATTGCGCGATGATTTCCGCTTCGGAATACGGCCCACCCGGAACCGTTCTGTCGCTCATGTGGCTACACGCCCACGGGAAGTGTGCGATCTGCTCTTTCACACCGCCCTCGTCCTGTCCGGTGACCCCAACCAAATCGATCGCTATCCCAAGTCGCTCTTGCCCGGTAGTCAGCGTGGCATCATCAACCTCGATACCGACCTCCTCAAACAATGCCACCATGACCTCTGGATACCACACCTCCGGCGGCGCCTGGGGCCCCGTCTCCCAGGCCCAAACAATGTCACTCGAGACATCCAGACTCTGGCCGTTGGCCCAGCCATATTCCGCATCCAACTGTTTTGAGCGCTCCATGTAGAGCGCATCAAAGACCTGGTCCGCCATGCCATGGCTTGCCAATCCCAAATAAAAGGCGATCACTTCACCTGCATCGGGATCAGAGACGTCCGGATAGGTCTCGAGAATCCAGTCCCGCAAGAGGCCTTGGAAGGGCTCCCAGTGCGCCGTTTCACCATAGGGGTGCCCCACTGCATAGCCACCATCCGGAAACATGGTGCCGTTCTCCAATGCGGCCATGTGCGCCGGCTCCAAGAGAAAGCTGCGCAACTCACCCTCAGGCAGCACCTCCACCGCCTCATGGCTAATCCACATGTGTGTGGTCTGACCATTGGCCAGCGCACTCGACATCAACATCCAATAGAGCATGCTGGCATTCTACATGCTCAACACACCACTTTGGCTATGCGATGGTGACTTGCTCGTCCAAGTAGACGTCCTGAATCGAGTTCAGGAGCGCTACGCCCTCGTTGAGGGGCTTCTGGAATGCCTTGCGGCCCGAGATAAGCCCCATACCGCCAGCACGCTTGTTGATCACAGCCGTCCGAACGGCCTGCTGCAAATCGTTCTGCCCCGATGCACCACCGGAGTTGATCAAGCCGCTGCGACCCATAAAGCAGTTGGCTACTTGGTAACGAACCAAATCAATGGGGTGCTCGGTGGTCAGCTCATTGTAGATGCGCTTATCCAGCTTTCCGTAGCTGGAATCGCCGCTGTTGAGCGCAAGATATCCGCCGTTGTTGGTGGCCATCTTCTGCTTGATGATATCGGCTTGAATGGTCACGCCAATATGATTCGCCTGACCCGTCAGATCGCTGGACCCGTGGTAATCCACACCGTCCACCTTGAACCCAGGGTTGCGCAAGTAGCACCAAAGAATCGTGGCCATTCCCAACTCGTGGGCACGAGAGAAGGCTTCAGCAACTTCCACAATCTGTCGGTTGGACTCCGGCGAGCCGAAATAAATCGTCGCGCCAATCGCCACACAGCCCATGTTCCAAGCATCCTCGACCTGGCCAAACATGACTTGATCAAAGGTATTGGGGTGGGTCAGCAACTCGTTGTGATTGATTTTGAGAATCAGGGGAATCTTGTGGGCATATTTCCGCGCCACTGACCCCAAGGCTCCATAGGTGGTTGCCACACCATTACAGCCGCCTTCGATGGCCAACTCGACCACGTTGCTCGGATCGAAATAGTCTGGATTGGGCGCAAAGCTTGCACCACCGGAGTGCTCGATGCCCTGGTCGACAGGCAGAATCGAGACATAGCCTGTCCCGCCCAAACGACCGTGCCCAAAAAGCGTCTGCAAAGAACGCAAGGTTTGGTTGTTGCGGTCGGAATCTTTCCAAATCCGATCCACCTGGTCCGGTCCCGGAAGATGCAATCGCTCTTTGGCGATTCCGGTACAGGTGTGGCTTAGGAGGCCTTCTGCCTCCGAACCCAAGGTCTGCACAATTTGCCCGTAATCCATGACAACCCCAGAAAAAAAGGGGTGCCCGACTGGGCACCCCGTATTTGATTTAGTTGAGGAAACTTTCCAGTTTCGCGTCGGTCAACCCGCCGGGATGTCCCCGGAAAACCACCTTGCCATCTTTGACCACTGCAGCCGCGGGAATTCCCGAGATTGCATAGTCTTTGGACGCCTGACCGGTTTCCTTCATGATGGGGTAGCTGATTTTAGAGTCCGCAATGAACTTCTCAACGTCTTCCTGAGAAGTGTTCTTGGTCTGCTTGGTGAGTCCGACAAAAGCCATCTTGTCACCGTATTTCTGGAAGGTAGCCTCAAGCTTTGGCACCTCTTTCTTGCAGTATCCACACCACTTCTCCCAGAAGATCAGCACCGAAACACCTTCTGAAAGGTTGGGCTGGTCGCCTTGGTAGACATGATCAATCGCGATGGGCTTTGCGTCTGAACCGACAAGCATAAGTTCTGCGAGGTCACGCTGCTGTGCACGTTGGGCATAACGATTCTTGGGGTACTTTTTCACAAGCTCCAAGAACTTCGACCGAGCGTCCACATCCTTGCCGGACTGACGCAGGCCTGCAGCCTCTTTGTACAACGCGAGCGCTGCCTGGTCATCACCACCACCTGAGCGGGCCTGTGAACCCGAACCGAGGGCAGCTACCTGCTCACTAAGTTTGTCGATCTTTGTGCTGAGCTCGTCGATGTCACCCTTACTGGCACAACCACCGATCAAACCAAACACTGAAATTGCGAGTACTGCACGAAGCATCTGTTTTCCTCCAAATAGTTCTGGTCATCCAACTGATGACCAAAGGCACAGGAAGCTATCCGACCACGCGAGCACCTGCACCACACTTTTTGTCATGGGATTCTCTATGCGCTAAAGCCCTGGGGCATTCAGGAGAATTCTGATGGAAGCTGAAAGCCCAAGAACGGCATCTACCGCCGAACTCACCGTCCGCGCGATCGTCCTCGGCATCGTGCTCTCAATCCTACTCGGAGCGGCCAACGCCTACCTCGGCCTGAAGGTCGGAATGACGGTCTCTGCGTCGATTCCTGCCGCGGTCGTATCCATGGGAATTCTGTCTGTACTCGGACGGCACACCGCGCTGGAAAACAACCTCGTGCAGACTGCAGCCTCAGCAGGTGAGTCCTTGGCAGCTGGCGTGATTTTCACCATTCCTGCGCTGTTGATGATGGGCTACTGGAAAGAGTTCGACTACCTCACGGTCACCATGATCGCCGGCTTAGGTGGCCTGTTGGGTGTGCTGTTCACCATCCCCCTTCGCCGCGCACTCATCATGGGACAAGAACTAAAGTTCCCTGAGGGTGTCGCTACAGCCGCCGTGATTGAAGAAGGCACAAAACCCGGCCAGAAAGGCGGTCTAAAGTACATTGGCCTGGGCGCATTGGGTGGCGCACTCTTCAAGCTGGGAAGCTCCGGTTTCGGACTCTTCAAAGGCAGCGCTCATGTGGCCGGTTGGGTCGGAAAAGGCGCCGTGGCCTTTGGGTCCGAGCTCGGACCCGCACTGCTTGCAGTCGGCTACATCGTTCGCCTCAACATCGCCGCACTGGTCTTTATCGGTGGAGCTATCTCCTGGTTCATTGCCATCCCGCTCTACACCCATATGAATCCAGAGGTCGTTGCAGCGCTCGACGCCGCCAATGCCAACGATGCCGCATTCAGTATCTGGAACGCTAAGATCCGCTATCTCGGCGTGGGCGCCATGGTCGTCGGTGGCATCTGGGCTCTGGTATCGATGCGCCAGGCTCTGGTGGATGGCATTCGCGGTGGCCTCGCTGCGATCAAGCAGAAGAAAAACCGCGCTGATCTGCCCCGAGAGGAGCAGGACTTACCCATGAACTGGGTGCTTGTGGGTATCGGTACCTCGATTGTACCTATCTTCCTGCTTTACCACTCCGTCACAGACAGCGTCGGAATCGGTCTCTCCATGGCCATTGTCATGGTGCTCGCTGGCTTCCTCTTCTCTGCGGTAGCCGGCTACATGGCAGGCTTGGTGGGCTCATCCAGCAATCCCATCTCGGGCATCACCATTGCCACGATTCTCTTTGCGAGCCTCCTGCTCTATGCAGTGATGGGTTCGGACGCAGGCATGAAGGGCGCGGCCAGCGCCATCTTTATTGGTGCCGTGGTCTGCTGTGCGGCCGCCATCGCGGGCGACAACATGCAAGACCTCAAAGCGGGACATCTGCTGGGCTCCACCCCATGGAAACAGCAAGTCATGCAGATTGTGGGCGTGCTGGCAGCCGCACTTGTGCTCGCACCTGTGTTGATGCTGCTTCATGAGGCCTACGGGTTTGTCGGTGCTTCCACCCCGGAACAAACCGATCCACTCACAGCACCACAAGCTGGCCTAATGTCCTCGGTTGCAACCGGCGTTTTTGCCAACAATCTGCCCTGGAACTTCATCTACGCCGGTGCTGGAATCGGCGCTGCGGTGATCGCTATTGATGAATGGCTGCGAAAAAGCGGAGCGTCCATCCGTGCGCCAGTGCTCGCCGTGGCCGTCGGTATCTACCTCCCGCTGGAGTTAGCCACACCGATTCTCATCGGTGGTCTGATTGCCTATTTCGCAGACAAGGCGACCAAGAACCACAAAGGTGCCGGCCACAAAGGCCTGCTTGTGGCCTCGGGACTCATCACTGGTGAAGCACTCGTCGGAATCGGCTTGGCCATTCCCATCGCGATTAGCCAGGATCAGTCCGTACTCAACTTGATTACGGAACCATGGGGCTCCTGGCCCGGCATCCTGCTTCTCGCAGGCATCTGCTTGGGACTCTACCGGATTGCTACAGACACCCGAGAAGAGGCATAGGTTCTACGAGTAAAGCGACTACCGCAATGCGGATCGGATCTCCGACCAGCCCTTTGCACTAAAGCCATCCATTCTGGAGAGCACTTCCCCCGCGGCGTCAAAAACGACCGTGGTGGGAAAGTGCAACACCTGCAGTTCACCGGCAGCCTTTCCTTCGGGATCTGGCCAAAGCTCCAAACCTTGCAGCCCCTCCGAATGAAAGGATGACTCCGCAGTCTGATCTGCGCCGACCACCACAAGCAAAAGGCTCCAGCCCGACTCTTCCGCGACAAGGTCCTTCAACATCGCAGTGGGGCGCACACAAGGTCCGCAGTCCTCAGACACCACATGTACCACCGATGTCTGGCCAGCCATTGTATCCGGCACGACAAAGGACTTGGCTTTGCGATCCAAGACCACACCCGCACCGGTCGGCTCCACAGCCTGATCCGCACAACAACGAAAACCCACCCATGGTGCTGCATAGTCCAGACCAAACTCAAGGAGGCGGGCTCCGCATGTAGCCGACTCGCCATCGAGGTACGACCCACCAACAAGCACCGCTTCCTCCTCGGAAGCACCGACCCACTCCCAATGGTTTCCAGTCAGGTCATACACCCCTTCCGGACTTCGACAATGCGCCTTCTGGCCAGTCTCATAGCCGCCAACGCGCTCCAGACTGCCTGCATCCCAGCAAATATTCGGCACCCACAACCCAGCATAGGGCCAGGGCCGACCCGTGAAAATCGGTACCTCTGCATCACCCACTGGAGATCCACTACATGCCCGACGAAACTCCGCCTCGGTACACATCCGCTTCCCCGATGCGTGACAGGCCGCTGCCGCATCACGCCAACTCCGATTTGACGGGACCATGCCTGCCACCGGACGCGCTGAGCCATCCTTGGCCAACATGACCTCGACCCTATCCATATAGAAGTCATCGACCTGCACCATATCTTGCGTTCCGGTAAGACCTGACTTGGGTGCTGGGAAGAAACGCCGCAGGGGCAAGCGCCCATCCGAAGAGACGATTCCCTCATCCAACTCGCCACGAATCAAGGCATCCAGACTCGGCGCATGGGTACCGAGAGACAGTGGCACTCCCCCCACAAGTATTTTGGACTGCACAGCGATTCCAAAAGACTGGGCATCCTCGATGTCCTGTGCGATCTGTGCACTGGCCTCACTACCTACACACGCATCCACTGCATCGACGTCAAGCCCCAATATCTCAAGCATCCACTGACGGGACTCCTCATCGGTCTGGGTAGGATTCTTGGTGAGAAGATCCAGAAAAGCCCAGAACTTCTCACCCGTACACTGGGCGGTCGCAGCCAAGTCGCAAGCATTCGGATTCCGAGTCACGCGAGTCGTCGAGTTGCACGCCTGGTCCTGAGGAAGATGCTTAAAAAACCAGGAAACCTGGTCACCGAACCGCATTTCCATGACTCGTTTCAGATTCAGAGCATGCACAAGATCCGGATGGGTCAAGTCCGCCCAAATCACAACACTTGCCGCCCCGCTATGTCCTTTCTGGCTGGGATTTTCGTCGCGCAAGGGTACGGACCCCAATGACTCCCGGAGGAGTAGACTCCCGCCGATTTTCTCCACGAGTTCAAAATTAGGCGCTTGAAAACCCTCCGAGGCCTGCGTTGAACCCGAACCACTTATCGAGGATTTTTTCCACAGAAAATAGGCCGACAGAAACACAACAAGGATCACCGCCACAGCCAGGATGTACCTTCTCATTCTCTCGCTCCCAAAGTCCGACAGTTAGGACCTAACCCACCGCACCCATGGGGCCCTGCAGTGGCCGTTGTGTTACTGCTTCAGTCATGAGCACACGCACAAAGCTGACCTATACCAGCGACCTGGCCGTCTTCTCTGATCTGCAAACCTTGGTCTTCATTGGTCGTGCAAGCGATCTATCCAAGTCCGAACTGCGCAATCAAGCCGGACTAGACGAACCAACCTGGCAGACCATGATCGATTCCTGCGAGCCTGGCGATGCGGGCAACCACACCACAACGTGGCGTGCAGGTCGAAAAATCGTCGTCGCACTACTGCCAGAGGTCTGCTCGCGTCACAACGCACCATCTCGTGCTTGGGCCATTCCCGGACTCGCCAAACTTGCCTTGGGCAAAGACAACGCTGGCGTTCTACTTGTTCTCAATGAAGACAGACACGCCTTCGCATCGGCATTGGCCTCGGCTCGCGCCTTTCCTGAGTACAAGGCGCGAAGTGGTCAATCTGGATTTCAAGAAATCTTCATCGCCACCGTGGGCCCCGACGGGACTGTAAACGAAACCCGCGCACAAGCGGGCATCGACGGCGTTCGCCAAGCTGCTCGACTGGTAGATATGCCGCCCAATCTGCTGCACACCGATGGCTTTGTGGAGGAAGCAAAGAAAGCAGCAGAGCGTGTCGGAGCCGAGATCCAGGTCATTCAAGGACGCGAATTAGACCGCCAAGGCTTTGGGGGTCTCTGGGGCGTAGGCAAAGCAGCCACCAAGCTCCCCGCGCTTGTCGTTCTCAGTCACAGGCCCGAGGGAGCGCAGCGCACAGTGGCATGGGTGGGAAAAGGCATTGTCTACGATACCGGCGGATTGTCCATCAAGGGCAAAGAACACATGCCTGGCATGAAAGCAGACATGGCGGGTGCTGCAGCGATCCTCGGTGGATTTGAAGCCGCGGTACGTACCGGTTTCAAAGACAATCTCGTGGCTGTATTGTGTATTGCTGAAAACGCGGTGAGTTCAGAGGCCACCCGACCCGATGACATCCACTGGCTCTACTCGGGCAAATCCGTGGAGATCAACAACACCGACGCGGAAGGCCGATTGGTCCTCGCAGATGGGGTTGCATGGGTCTGCAAACATATCGAACCAACCTGGCTGTTGGACATGGCCACACTCACCGGCGCAGCACTGGTTGCCACAGGCCGAACCCACGCCGGCGTCTACACAAACTCGGAGACTTTAGAGCTTGCTGCAGTGACCGCTGGACGCTCCGCAGGAGAGCCGTGCCACCCCATGGTGTACGCGCCCGAACTGTTCCGCAAGGAATTCACAAGCTCTGTCGCAGACATGAAGAACTCCGTAAAAGATCGCATGAATGCCCAGTCCTCCTGTGCGGGTCAATTCATTGGCAATCACCTTCCCGAAAATCCGCCACCCTGGATTCACGTCGACATGGCCGGACCCGCCACCGACAACGCCCACAATGGTACCGGTTACGGCGTGGGACTACTCTTGGAATTAGGCGCTGGTCCTGAGTTCCCCTAATCTTCTCCTCCAAAGGACAAACACGATGCCACGAGGCACTTTCTTTTCTGACTTTGAAGTAGGCCATGCCTACACGTCTCAAGGACGCACCATCACCGAAACAGATGTGGTCATGTTCGCGGGCCTATCTGGCGATTACAATCCACTCCACACCGACCAGACCTTTGCGGAAAAAACCCCCTTCGGTCAGCGTATCGCCCACGGCATGTTGGTCTCCGCGATCTCCACAGGCCAGGGTCAGACTTTGGGGATTTTCGAGGGCACTACCTTGGCGCTTATGGAACAGACGTTCCAATACAAAGCACCCGTCTTCTTCGGTGACACCGTTCGCTTAAGACTCACAGTCGAATCCACCAAAGCCTCCTCCAAAGGTGGCAAAGGGGTCGTCGTCTTTCGCTCGGACATCCTCAAGCAAGATGACACTGTGGTGAACACAGGCACATGGACAGTCCTCTTTCGCGACCGATAAAGCAGGCCTGAGTCTGTCAGCGGGATCCGGACTGAATCCGGCACACCTCGAAACCTGGTTTACACGCAATCGAGGGGATACCCCCGCCTTCGGCAAGCACAAGCGGCTTCGGGTCCTTCAACGTGTCTGTATGCCCTTTCCAGCGGTAGTAGAGGGTGTATGTGCCGCTGGGCAAGGTGCGAAAAGGGCGCTGATATGTCTTCTTGCTCGTCTTCGACACCAGATACAATGTCTCCACGTGTTCTACGCCACTGACGTCCACACGAAAGGTCATCGACGGCTTGGGTGGAAGTTTTATATCGACTGGAGTCTCTTCAATTACCACTGGTACGTCGGGAGTGGGGTCGGGTTCGACCGTCTCGCCTTTCTTGCCCATCGAGGGCTCGGCTTGCTTCAAGTCTTCGACTTTTTGCTCGAGCTCTTTTCTCGTGCTTTCCAGATCCTGAGGAGCATCACCGGGAATATCCCAGGCGGCTCCACGGGCCAACTCGATGCTTTCTGCATCCATTACACCGGTTGGAGTCGGTGTCGATACGCTCGAATTCGCCGACGAGGCCACCTCCTGCTGCACAGCATTCTCTTCGGACACCCCGCCATCATCCTTGGACTTCTGAAGCAGAACATAGCTCAAAACCACCACCGCTAAAACAGCGACAACCGCGCCAAAGAAACGACCTGTCGTTCGCTTTGGTTCATTTTCGGTAACATCCGGCAAATCCGCCACGTACAAGGTGCCGTCTGCCATTTGAGAGGCCGGCTGACCGCCTGAATTCTGCGATATTTTGTGGCTGATCACCCCACCGGCATAGGTCGGTGCAGAACCGGCTGAGGAACGAAGCTCCGAACTATCAGAGTGAGGAACAATTGTGGCTCCACGACGACCCGCACTGAGCACCTGGTCGTCAATATCGGCACCAGGCACCGGATAAGCACAATCCTCCTCGGGAAGCGTCGTCACCAGCGCTTGAAATGCTGCAATCATGCTGTCGCAGTCCTGAAAGCGCTCTTCGACTTTGTAGCGCGTCGCTTTCTTCAACAAATCTCGAGCGACCTCTGGGACTGGCTCCAACATGGTCTCATCGAGGTCCACGGCAAAGAGGTCACTCGGCAATTGATTGGTCAGCAATGTGAACCAAGATGCTGCTGCAGAGTATAGATCTGCCCGAAAATCCACATCACGAGAACTGGCTCTCTGCTCCGGGGCCATGTAGCCCCAAGTACCCATAATTGAGCCCGTTTTAGTCATACTCCGATTCTCATCACCCACATGGGCAATGCCGAAGTCACCGACCTTTAGGACTCCCTCGTGATCCACCATGATGTTGTGTGGCTTGATGTCGCGATGAACCACATTTTTACCGTGAGCCGCTTTCAGAGCCTCCAACAATGACAAAACACACTCGGCCGCCAGCTTCACAGGCATGGGACCGTGGGCTGTCAGGTGGTCCATCAAGCTTCCACCCGCCACCAACTCCATGACGATGTACACCCGATCCCCATCCACACCGACATCATGTACACCGACAATATTGCGATGGTAGAGCCGCGCCATCGTCCGCGCTTCGGTTTCGAATCGTTTACGAACGGCTGTATTCTGTGCCAACTGAGGAAGCAGAACCTTGATGGCACGGGTCACTTGCAAGCGCTCATCCCAGGCGCGATAGACCGTCGCCATTCCTCCGGTACCAATGACTTCGATGAGCTGGTAGCGCCCTGCTTCTAAGGGCTCCAAATTCATCGTCCGTGTTGGCTCAACAGGTGGATTCGTCATTCAGTTCAAGACCTACCAAGCATAGATCGTGACGCCTCCGAACCCTAGCGTCAAGACGCCGGTCCCAACAGATGACCACGCTAAGGCATTCGTCCGATCGCGATACTGGTCCAGACAATCTTCAGTGGTGCCTTCTGCACACACATCCGGCGTCATTTCCCCGTCGAAAACATTGCGATTCTTCCAAGAAAGCCCCCAAAGCACTCCGGTGGCCACAGCGGAAACACCCGTCGCCACAGCCGCTGGCAGTTTGAGACGCTGCTTATCGAAGCCGCCCTCCACACCCCACGCAGGCATTTCCGCCCCTGCAGGCAGAAAAAGGGTTTCGAGTCTCGTGCCATCCATCTGATAGACCTGAATAAAAACATCGGCAGCTACCGGTCGCGCGCCTTTACGCACCCCATCCACCACCAACCAACCGTCGGCGGGTGGAATACCTCGCTGCAACTCCCCCTCACCCATGGTCTTTGATTCTTCATAGAGCAATCGCAACGGATGGCCCTCGGGAGCGACGGTATTGGAAATCTCGTAGCCAGGGTGCAAAAGACGGGCGCGATTGAATTCCTGCAACACCCGATCTCGCTCACCTTGAACAAAAGCAAACATCGCTGTCATGCGATGAAAGGCAGACGCCATCATGCCCTGAATCTCACCCTGGAGACATTGAAGGATGCCTTTACTTTCCAAATAAGCAGCTTCCAAGGCCTCTTCGTCCAAATCAATAAAAGCCTGCTCGCCTTTGGCATTGGCCGCAAAAAACGCATCCATCCCATAGAGCTCAGCACACTCCGCCGGTGCATCGCTTGCAGGAGCTTCCTGCGCGAAGCTCCAGGGAGAAAAAATCAGCAACACCCAACAGGCAACAGTTCGAAACATACGGAAAGAGTAGGGCCGCCTCGATCAGGCGTCAAAGGCTTTTGCCACGTTTTTTGTTGGCCTCGGCACGGAACACCCGCTTCGGCGCAGCCCAGGCACAGATGGGACACTCCTCGAGGCGATGCGAGCGAGCCGGACAATACTCCCGCCCAAAGAAAATGATGCGTAAGTGCAGCGCGTTCCACTCCTCACGAGGAAACAAGCGCTTAAGATCCCGTTCGGTCTGCACCACATTTTTCCCGGAACTCAGCCCCCACCGCCAAGCCAGTCGATGGATGTGGGTATCCACAGGAAAAGCAGGATGCCCAAAAGCCTGGGCCATGACAACGGATGCGGTTTTATGACCCACTCCAGGCAACGCCTCGAGATCTTCGAAACTCACAGGGACCACACCATCGTGTTTCTCCAGCAAAATCTCTGAGAGCCGATGAATGTTCTTGGATTTTGCAGGAGACAACCCACACGGACGAATGATCTCGCGAATCTGCTCCACGGACAGACACACCATTTTCTGTGGAGAATCCGCTTTGGCGAAAAGTGCGGGGGTCACTAGATTGACCCGCGCATCCGTGCATTGCGCCGACAACAACACGGCGATCAGCAAGGTATACGGATCTTTGTGATCCAAAGGAATGGGTGTCTCAGGATAGAGATCTGCAAGGATGCGCCGAATCTTCTCGGTCTTCTCGGCCTTCTTCATGTATGAAAAGTAGCAGATCAGGTGTAGACAGGCTCTCATCCGTGCATAATTTCAATCTCGGAGGTGCTTTGAACCCGCTCCAGCCCAAAACGACCCCACCCACCTGGCGACTTTCATCCGATGAAAAAATCGATCGGCACACCTCCGGTGGGCTCGCACTGGAAGAGCGCGTAAAAACTAAAAAGCCACCGATGTACAAGGTGCTCTTGCACAACGACGACTTCACAACCATGGAATTCGTCATTCAAGTCCTCACTTCGGTCTTTCACCGAAACGAGGCGGAAGCGACCCGAATCATGCTGCATGT
>Ga0163179_10001201_pt1 | contig 18447 bp, 15 predicted proteins | sample AtlANTMetagenome_FD_109643 | JGI IMG/M metagenome (GOLD analysis project Ga0163179, IMG submission 109643) | Marine eukaryotic phytoplankton communities from the Atlantic Ocean - Atlantic ANT 2 Metagenome | ecosystem: Environmental > Aquatic > Marine > Oceanic | place: North Atlantic Ocean... | reverse complement strand
GAAGTAATGTTTAAAGAATTTATAAAAATCAGTAAAGTAATAATTTTGTTAATTTTCATAATATTTTCTCTTAATTTTAGATAAATATAAAAATTCTATTTATCATGAAATATTTAGTTAAATGTATTCATTGTTTTTTCAATTCCTTCAAAAACATATGATTTAATTATGTCGTGGGTAACAGGAATTAATTCTTTAATTTTAAACATTTCTTCTTCAGACCATTTACTTAATACATAATTTACTTGATTTCCTCTAATGTAATTTTTACCAATACCAAATCTTAGTCTGGCATAAGAATTTGTGTTCAATGTTTCAATTATATTTCTATGTCCGTTATGACCTCCATGCCCCCCTTTAGGCTTTAATTTTAAACTACAAAAATCTAAATCAATATCATCTGATATTATTAGTAGATTTTCAATAGAAATTTTCAATTCTTTTATATAATAGTTAATAGCTTTTCCACTTAGATTCATATAAGTTGATGGCTTTAAAAGAAATATATTTTGGTTTTTAATTTTTATATTAGAAATATGCCCATACCTTTTCTCTAAAAAACTTTGCTCATATTTATGAGCAAAGTAATTTAGAATTTCAAAACCAATATTATGTCTAGTATATAAATAAGATTCTCCAACATTACCTAAACCTACGATAAGATGTTTTTTCATCTTATTTTTGTTTATTTATCAGAATTTTCTTCTTTTTGGCCACCCTCAGCAGATTCACCTTCAGTAGATTCACCTTCAGTAGATTCACCTTCAATTTCTTCATCTTCAGCTACCACGGCTCTAGCAGTTTTGATTGATACAACTACTAAGGAATTTGGATGTAAAAACTCAACATTTTTTATATCTAAGCTTTCAATTCTTACAGATTGCCCAATTCTAAGATCGCTTATGTCAATTTCTATATTGTCGGGTAAATCTGTAGGTAAACATGTAACGGTTAGTTGACGCATTACAAGATTTAATTTACCCCCATTTAATATACCAATTGAATTACCTTTTAGTTTCACCGGAACTGCTATTGAAACAGGTTTGTCATCCTGAAGCTGTAGAAAGTCTACATGTAAGATGTTATCATTTACAGGGTGAAATTGTATATCTCGAATAATTGTTTCATAGGATTTTTCTTCAACAGTAATGCTTATCTTGTAAACATTTGGTGTGTAAATTACTTTTTTTAATTGGTTTTCAGAGACACCAATATGAACAGGTGATTCTTGCCCTCCGCCATAAATAACGCATGGTACATTACCATTTTTTCGCATTGATTTTGAAAAGCCTTTTCCGAGTTTTACTCTCGCTATTCCATTTAAAGATACCGATTTCATAATATTTAAATTTTTTAATTAAACAATAAATTGACTACTAATTGATTCATTTGTACATACATTCTTTATGGTTTGTGCAAATAAATCAGATACATCTAAAACTTTTATTTTTTTATTTTTTTTCTGCAAAGATAAGCTATTTGTTACAACTAATTCATTAAGTGATGAATCTGTTATGTTTTCATAAGCTTTTCCAGATAATATTGCGTGTGTACAAATAGCCCTTACACTTTTCGCACCGTTAGCCATCATCATTTCACTCGCCTTGCATATAGTACCCCCCGTATCCATCATATCATCAACTAGGATAACATTTTTATTTTTTATCTCACCAATAATTTTCATGCTATCTATTACATTTGCTTTTTTCCTTTTTTTGTAACAAATTACCATTTCACAGTTCAAATGTTTTGCATAAACATTTGCTCTTTTTGACCCACCAATATCAGGTGAGGCAATTACTAGGTCATCTAATTTTAATGATTTTATATAAGGTATAAAGATTGTTGAAGCAAATAAATGATCTACAGGAACTTCAAAAAAACCTTGTATTTGATCTGCGTGTAAATCCATCGTCATTATTCTTGTAGCACCCGCAGAGCTAATTAGATTAGCAATTAATTTTGCTCCAATGGGGACTCTTGGCTTATCTTTTCTGTCTTGGCGAGCCATCCCAAAATAAGGTACAACTGCAATAATTTGTTTAGCTGAGGCTCTTTTAGCTGCGTCAATCATAAGCAGAAGCTCTAAAAGAATATCAAAAGGAGGGGGGGTTGACTGAATTATAAAAACTTTTTTTCCCCTAACAGTCTCTTCGAATGAAGGTTGAAACTCACCATCACTAAATGATGATATAACTACTTTTCCTAGATTTATACCATAGGCATCAGCGATACTGTTTGCAAGTTCTTTTGAATGCCTACCAGCAAATATTTTTACATCATTATGCATTTATGTACATTTTAGTTTTTGGGATAACAAATTTATAAAAATAAATGATATATTTTAGCTAATAATGTAAGTCTTAATAAAGTGTTAAATTCTAATTTAGATTTGTATATTTATGTTATGCCTAGGTGGCGGAATTGGTAGACGCGCTGGATTCAAAATCCAGTTCTGGCAACAGAGTGTGGGTTCGAGCCCCACCCTGGGTACATTTGATTAAATTGTATTAATGAAGTTTATTAAAAATTCTATACCATCCTTTTTGTATGGATTTTCATTTTGTTTGATAATTGTTTTCTGCTTACAACAAGGAGTTTTGTTTTTATCCAAAAATAAGGCTCAAGATTCACTTGAAAAAAAACTATCATTTCAAAAAATTGAAGATATGTATGATTTAATATTAAATACTTATTATGAACCAATAGATACAGCTCAATTATTAAACTCAATGCTTGAAACAATGTTAAATAATGTTGACTTGCATACCACATATATTTCTTACGAAGATCATATGCGTCAAAATGAAGAGATGTCAGGTAATTTTTATGGTATAGGTATTCAATTCAGCCTTTTCAAAGATACTATAGTTGTAGTAAGAGTGTTGCCTAACGGCCCCTCTTCATCAACTGAGCTTATGGCAGGAGATAGAATTACCCACGTTGATGATAAAAAAATAACAGGCCCAGACATTTCAAATGATGAAGTACTTAATAGATTAAGAGGAGAAAAAAGTACAAATGTTAAACTGACAATTTTAGACTCCAATAAACAAATAAAATATATTAATATGAACCGAGAAGAAATACCATTATATAGTGTCTCTTCAAGTTATAATATAAACCCAAATATTGGTTATATTAAAATAGATAGATTTTCATCTACGACATACAGTGAATTCATTGATCACACAAATGATTTAATAAAACAAGGAGCGCAGAAATTAGTAATTGACTTGAGGGGAAATACAGGTGGATATTTAGATCAAGCAGTTGCAATTATTGACGAACTTTTGAAAGATGGACTTGATATAGTTAGTGTGAAAGGAGAATATAGAAATGAAGTTCTATATAAGTCTACTTATAATGGACAATTATCTCATTTTCCCCTAGTTATAATAATTGATGAAGGCTCAGCATCTGCAAGTGAGATTTTAGCTGGCGCAATACAAGATAATGGTAGAGGAGAAATTGTTGGTCGACCAAGTTTTGGAAAAGGATTAGTTGGTGAAGAGTTTTCTTTAGGGGACGGATCTGTTTTGCGGCTTACCGTAGCGAGATACTTTACTCCTTCCGGAAGATGTATACAAAAAGAATTTAAAGATGATAGTAATTATTTATCAGAGCGAAATGATTATGAAGACTATTACTTTCATACTATTGATTCTACAAAAATTTTTAAAACACTAGACGGAGATACAGTTTTTGGAGGTGGAGGTATATACCCTGATCATATTATTCAACCAAAATTAACATCAAATACAGTCTCTTTATTTATTGCGGAAAATTTTCAAAAAATAGATGAATTAACATTTCAGTTTATAGATGAAAATAGAAAAATGTATGCAAGTAACATCAAGGGATTTAGAGATTTAATGAGTAGTAAAAGAAATAATTTATCAGATCTTATTTCAAATAAATTTAATGATTATGATTATTTCTCTCCACAAGAAAAAGATGAAATTAATTTCCAACTAGAGCTTTTGTCTGCTAGGAATTTTTTATCTACAAAAGAATTTATTTATTTTGTTAACACAAATGATAGTGCTTATTTAAAATCAGTTAATTTATTAAAATTAGAATTATGACATTTATATTACCAGAATTACCTTTTTCATATAATGATTTAGAACCGCATTTTGATGCAAAAACAATGGAAATACACCATAGTAAACATCATGCTGGTTACACAAATAACTTGAACAATGCTATTAAAGGAACTTCTTTGGAAGGAGAGTCTATTGAATCAATATTAAAAAGTAGTAATTTATCGAGCGCTGTTAGGAATAATGCAGGCGGATATTTTAATCACTGCCTTTTTTGGGAAATTTTAAGCCCAAGTCCAAGTCCATGCTCTGATGAATTTATGACAATTATTAATAAAGCCTTTGGAAGCTTTGATGAAATGAAAGAAACTTTTTCTAAAGCTGCTGCATCTAGATTTGGCTCAGGTTGGGCATGGTTATGTTTTAATAATGGAGAATTAAGTATATGTTCTACTCCAAATCAAGATAATCCTTTAATGGAATCTGAATGCGGAGGAACCCCTATTTTAGGTCTTGATGTTTGGGAACATTCTTATTATTTACATTATCAAAATAGGCGTGCTGATTACATTAATGCTTTTTGGAATATTATAAATTGGTCTGTTGTTGAGTCTAAATACAGGGCTTGCCTTTAGTGGATTATTTTAATTTTTCCATTTCTTGACTTATTTTCTCATCACTAATTGGCTCAAATAAATGCAATGGTTTATTTATTTGGTGCCCACCTTTGATGTATTGAGGTTTACTAGCACCTGTCCAATCGTTTAATTTATAATTTAGTAAATCACTCAATTTTTTTGAAGTGTCAGGTAAAAATGGTTGTGATAAATCTGCTAGCTTAAATACTATTTTTACACTAATATTTAATATAGTTTTTGTTCTATCTGGATTTATTTTGAATAGTTTCCAAGGTTCATTTTCTGCTAAATATTTATTACCTAATCTGGCTAAATTCATTAATTCAAAAAGGCCGTCTCGAAATTTATATTTTTCTATATTTTGGCCAATTTTTTCTGGGTATGAGTTTGTTAAGTTGATTATTATGCCATCTTTATCATTTATATCATGAGCCTCAGGGATAATTCCATCCCAATATTTATTAATTAAAACAATTACCCTATTAACAAAATTCCCAAAAATTGCTACTAGTTCATTATTATTTCTAGATTGAAAATCCTTCCATGTGAAATCAGAGTCTTTATTTTCAGGTGCAATAGAGCATAAAACATATCGCAAGACATCTGCTTTGTTAGGAAAAGCGTTTAAATAATCATGAATCCAAATTGCATGGTTTCTAGACGTAGATATTTTTTTACCTTCTAAATTTAGAAACTCATTAGAAGGAACATTTGTTGGCAAAATATATTCACCATGTTCTTTTAAAAGAATAGGAAATATAATACAATGAAATACAATATTATCTTTACCAATAAAGTTTATTAATTTAGTATCAGCATTCTTCCAATAATTTTCCCAATTTCTATTATTTTTCTTACACCAATTTTTAGTTGCAGAAATATATCCTATAGGAGCATCTAGCCATACGTATAGTACCTTGCCGTCAGAATCTTTTAAAGGAACTTTAACACCCCAGTCCAAATCTCTAGTCATGGCCCTTTCTTTTAGCCCTGCTTTTAGCCATGATTTACATTGTCCGATTACTTGACTTTTCCATTTTTTTTGATTGTGATGTTTCTTACCATTTAAATTTCCGTTTTCTATCCAATCAGTTAACCATTTTTCATGTTTTTGCATTGGTAAATACCAGTGAGATGTTTTTTTAAGTACAGGTGAATTTCCGCTAATTGTTGATTTTGGATTTATTAATTCTATAGGGCTTAATGTTGAACCACATGACTCACATTGATCTCCGTAAGCATGATTGTATTCACAATTTGGACAAGTGCCCATTATATATCTGTCTGCTAAGAATTGGCTATTTTCTTCATCAAAAAATTGTTCAGACTCTTTTTTAATAAAAACTTTTTTTGAATGTAGTTTTAAAAAAAAATCGCTCGCATTTTCGTGATGTTCCTTAGATGAGGTTCTATCAAACTCATCAAATTTTATATTTAACTCTTTAAATGATTTCTTATTTAATTCATGATAAAAATTAATAATATCTTTCGGACTTTTATTTTCTTTTTTTGCACGCAATGTTATTGCTGCCCCATGCTCATCTGAACCACATATAAATACAGCCTCTTTTTTTAATAGTTTTTGATAGCGCACATAAATATCAGCTGGTAAATATGCACCAGCAATATGACCAATATGTATTGGGCCATTTGCGTAGGGAAGAGCTGCTGTTACAATATATTGTTCCAAACTTTAGTTTTGTATATTGTATAAAAATAGACAAAGCCTTCTAAATGAAAAAGAAAATTAATATAGAATATTTAAATGAAGGTGATTTAGTTGCAATAGCTTTTGTTGCAAAATACATAGATATTGAAATGTGTGATTTTGCCGTTCAGTATTTTAAAAAAGAAGGATTAAATATTTTAGGAGAAAATAAAAGTACTTTAAATAGAAATGGTATGTTTTCAGGATCAGATTCTGATCGAATTACTCATTTCCAAAGCTTAATAGATAATAAAAAATTAAAAGCTATTTTTTTTGCTAGAGGAGGATATGGATCTGTAAGAATAATTGATCGCTTAAATTTTCATAATTTTTTTATTAATCCTAAGTGGTTAGTAGGTTTCAGTGATACAACTACTTTTTTGTCTCATTTAAACACTAAACATCAGGTACCAGTTGTTCATGCACCTATGGTGTATAATTTCCCAAAATCCTCTGAAGCCTCTCTATCAATGTTATTTTCAGGCTTAAAAGGTAAGTTAGAAACTATTAAAATTAAAGGTCATCCTTTAAATAGGAAAGGTGATGTCGAATCCGAAATAATAGGTGGAAATTTGTCTATTTTATGTAGTTTAGTGGGATCGAAATCTTTTCCCGCAGTAGAGAATAAAATATTATTCATTGAAGATGTTGATGAATACATCTATTCAATTGATAGGATGTTATTTACTTTAAATAGAGCTAATGTATTTAGCAAATTAAGTGGTTTGATTATTGGTCAGTTTACAAAAATCTCTGATAATAATCCAAAATTTGGCTCAAGTTTAAAGGAGATAATTCATGATCATATAAAAGATTATAACTTCCCAGTTTGTTTTGATTTCCCCTCTGGACATGTGGAAAATAATTTACCTATTTTTTTTCAAAAGAAAGTTAGATTAAATATAGATAATGAAGTTAAATTAGATTATAAATAAAAATCATTATGTTCAGATTAAATCAATTTATTGCTAAATCGGGAGTTTGCTCAAGAAGAGCGGCAGAAAAATTAATTCTATCTGGAAAGATTTATGTTAATGGCAAAGTTGTTAAAAAATTAAGTACTAAAGTGTCTGATAATGATATAGTCAAACACGAAAATAAAATATTAAGTATTCAAAAATTTAAATATATTTTATTAAATAAGCCTAAAGGATATATTACAACAATGAATGATGAAAGAGGAAGAGCAACCGTAATGTCTTTAGTAGCTAATTCATTTAATGAGAGGCTATGTCCGGTAGGTAGATTAGATAAAGATACTACAGGATTATTATTGTTAACTAATGATGGGTCTTTAACTCAAAAAATAACACATCCAAAATATACTATCAGTAAATTATACCATGTCGTTCTAGATCAAAATATTAAAATAGATGATTTTAATAAAATAAAAACAGGAATTAATTTGGAAGATGGTTTTATAAAAGTAGATCAAATAAATATAATTTCTGATAGCTCAGGTAATGAATTAGGAATAAAAATTCATTCGGGAAGAAACCGTATAATAAGAAGAATTTTTTTATTTTTTGGATATAAAGTACTTAAACTAGATAGAGTTTTGTTGGGGCCATTAACAAAGAAAAAATTAAAAAGAGGATCATGGAGACCATTAACTAGCAGTGAAATAGCAATTCTAAATATGAACAAATAAGTGATTAATAAAAGTATATTAAATAAAGTAGTTATAGTTTTAATGTTTTTATTAGCAGCTACTACGCTATTATTAACTTATCAATACATTATTGATATGAATAATAATTCTAAATCATTAATAAATGATGTAGAAAAATTAGAACAACAAGAAAAATTACAGTTAGAAATAATAACCAATTTACAATCCAAAGAAAGGTTTCAAGTTGAGGTTTGGGCAGATGCCATTGAGAAACTGTTTAAACCAGAAATAAGTGATGAGCAAAAGGCAGTCCTTATTGAAATTATTGAAAAAACAGGTGATGATATTCAAGCTATTGTTTTAAATGAAAATGGAGATTTTTCAACATCATCATCTAATTTTAAAAACAGTCAAATATTTCAGTTAGATAAAGATTATTTAGATAGTGTGATTTTCATAATGAAGTCTCAAAATGATCCAATTAAAATTGATATACCTATAGTTCAAAGAGATAGCCAAAATAATTTTATATTAGACTCTAATGGTGAGGTTAAAATAATTCAAGCAATAAATTATATTTACTACAAAGACTCTGAAATTTTAGATGCCATTGACAAAATGTTTTACGAGAGTAAAATGTTATCAAATTCTATAAAGCAAATTAATTTAAGATATAATAATTCTTCAAATAAATTAAAATATCTTCCGATAGTAATATTTATAATTAGTCTTTTTTTATTTCTTAGTGCATATTATATTTTTTACTACTCTCAAAAATCTACTCAAAACAAATTATGGGTTGGGATGGCAAAGGAAACAGCCCATCAAATAGGCACACCCTTATCATCATTAATTGGTTGGGCAGATTATTTTAAAGAAAAAGGAATAGATAGTAAAATTATAAATGAGATAGAAAAAGATACTGATAGATTAAAACAAATTGCTAATCGTTTTTCTATGATTGGTTCTCGTCCATCTCTTGAGAAAGTAGAGTTAAAGCCCGTCTTACAAAAAACTATTGATTACATTAAAAAAAGAGCTTCAAAAAAAATTCAGTTTAAATTGAATGTTGATGAAAAAATAAATTTAATTAAAGTAAATGTTTGTGTTGAACTTTTTAGTTGGGTAACAGAAAATATTTTAAAAAACTCTATTGATTCTATTCAAACAGATGGAGTCATTAATGTTTATGTGAAAACAAATAAAAGTCAATTAATTATTGATTTTTGTGATAATGGAAAAGGTATTTTAAAATCTAATTTTAAAAACATTTTTGAGCCTGGATATACATCAAAAAAACGCGGATGGGGTTTAGGTTTATCTTTATCAAAAAGAATTATTTCAGAATATCACTCAGGACAGATTTTCGTCTTTAAATCTGTTCCTTATAAAGAAACAGTATTAAGAATTATTTTAAATAAATAATTTGGCTGGCATATACATACATATTCCATTTTGCACCAAAGCATGCCATTATTGTGATTTTCATTTCTCAACATCTTTAAAAATAAAGGATGAGCTTATACTTGCAATGGTCAAGGAAGTGAATTTTAGAAAAAATTATATAGGTTTAGAAAAGGTTAATACTATTTATTTTGGAGGAGGCACACCTTCTATTTTAAATAAAAAAGATTTAGCATTTATATTAAATAGTATTTATAATAATTTTAATATTTCAAAAAATGTTGAAGTAACTATAGAAATAAATCCAAATGATTTAACAAGCAAAAAAATAAATGATTATGCTGATTTAAATATAAATAGATTTAGTGTAGGCGTTCAATCTTTTTGTGATGAACAATTAATAAAATTAAATAGATCTCATAATTCAAATGATATTATAAAGTGTATTAATTTAATTAAAGATGCTGGATTCACTAATTTTAGTATAGATTTAATGTATGGGCTGCCTGAAATGTCAATTCGTCTTTGGAAAGAAACATTAGAAAAGGCAATAAAATTAAACCCAACACATTTATCATGCTATTGTTTAACTATAGAGAAAAAAACAGTTTTTCATAAAATGTTTCTTGATGGTAGTTTAAAAATTGGCTCAGATGATATATTGAAATCTCAGTTTTTACTTATGAGGAAAATTTTAATTTCCGAAAATTTTATGCATTACGAAATATCAAATTTTGCTAAACCAAGTTATCAGTCAAGACATAATTCATCTTATTGGAGCGGTGAGAAATATCTTGGTATTGGCCCATCGGCTCATTCTTATAACGGCACAATTAGAAGTTGGAATATTAAAAATAATATTAAATACATTAAATCATTTGATAATGAAAAATATGATTTTTATAAAGAAGAGTTGTTGACTGATAAAAATAAAATAAATGAATATATTTTAATGGGTTTACGTACAAGTAAAGGAGTTTCAAAGAAAAAAGTATTTGCAATGTTAAGTGAAAGAGAGCAATTAAATATTAATCGCCAAATTGCTAATTTTGAAAGATTAAATTTATTATTATTTAAGGATAATAGATATTTTTTATCTGAAGAGGGTATGATTTTATGTGATAAAATAACTTCAGATTTATTTTTAGTTTAATTTTGTATTAATAAATAATTTTATGGAATTCAATTCATTTTTAGGAAATAAAAAAATTAAAGTGGATTTAAATTCACCTATTGACATTTCTATACCTCTATTTTTTTCTAAAAAAAGTATAAATGCTTGGGGAATACCACCTGCTTTTAAAAAATCAGTTAGAATGGGATCTTGGGTTGGCAGTGTAAAAGAAGGAGGAGATGTAAATTTTAATGATTTATATTTTAATCCTCATGCTCATACCACTCACACTGAATGTGTGGGACACATTGACACTAACAATACTAGCATTAATTCTAAGTTAAAAAGCTTTTTCTTTTTCACTAAGTTAATTAGTGTCTACCCAGAAAAAATAAATCACGATTTAATTATAACAAAAAAAATAGTTTCAGAAAAATTAAATAATACTTACTCATTTAATTCACTAGTTATAAGAACCCTACCTAATAATATCACTAAAAAAAACAAGGATTATAGTGATCAAAACCCTCCTTACTTTTCTGAAGAATGTATTAAATATTTAATTGAAAAAGGAGTTAATCATTTGTTAATTGACTTACCCTCAGTTGACAAGGAAAAAGATAATGGTCTATTAAAAAACCATAAGCTATTTTTTAATTTATCTGATGGGGGAAACGAAAATTCAATTACAGAATTTGTATATATTCCAAATAAAGTAATTGATGCAGATTATTTTTTAAACCTTCAATTTATGCCATTAGAAAATGATGCTTCTCCTAGTCGGCCTGTTTTATTCAAAATAGATTATAAATAATGTCACAAAAGTATTGCAATAGTTTGGAAAAATATTCTCGATTTAAAACCCGAGAGGTTTTAATAGGTAATATTGGTATAGGCGGAAATAACCCTATAAGAATACAATCAATGACCACTACTAATACGATGAATACTGAAGAAACAGTTAATGAGTGCATTAGATTAATACATGCTGGCTGTGAATTAATTCGAATTACAGCCCCAAGTATAAAGGAATCAAAAAATTTAAGAAATATTAAAGACTCTTTGTTAACTAAAGGATATAATACACCAATAATTGCGGATATACATTATACACCAAATGCTGCAGAAATAGCAGCTGAAATTGTTGAAAAAGTAAGAATAAATCCTGGTAATTATGTTGATAAAAAGCGTTTTAAAAAAATAGAATACTCAGACCAAGATTATTTTAATGAATTAAAAAAAATTGAGTTGAGATTTCTTCCATTAGTTAATATTTGTAAAAAACATAATACGGCAATGCGTATAGGAACTAATCATGGATCTTTATCTGATAGAATACTAAGTAGATATGGTGATACAGCTTTAGGCATGGTAGAGTCAGCAATGGAATTTGTAAGAATTTGTCATAGAAATAATTATCATCAAATAATTTTATCTATGAAATCCTCTAATCCTAAAATAATGATTCAAGCTTATAGGCTATTGGTAAATCAAATGTTAAAAGAAAAAATGAATTACCCAATTCATCTAGGTGTAACTGAGGCTGGTGATGGAAATCAAGGCAGAGTGAAATCAGCAGTAGGTATTGGAGCCTTACTAGAAGATGGTATAGGCGATACAATTAGGGTTTCTTTAACCGAGCCTCCTGAAAACGAAATTCCTGTAGCTAAACACATTATAAAACACATCTATAAAAGAAATATTGAAAATAATATTAAGCCAATAATTAACTATAAAATTAATCCATTTAAATATTTAAAAAGAAAAACTAATATAGTTAGTAATATTGGAGGGAGTAATGTGCCAATTGTTTTAACTGATCTTTCATTTAAAAAAATAAAGAAAGTTTCACTATTTAATTTAGGATACAAGTACTCTGTTAAACTTGATAAATGGCATATTTCGGATAGAGCAACTGATTATATATATCTTGGAGAAAATAAAATAAATTTTACCCCACCTGGTAATTTAGGTTTGGTTTATAATTATAAATTGTGGAAAGAAATAAATCAAGGTTATCCTTTTTTTTCATTTTATGAATATATGAATAGTGAAGTTTTTCACCCCAAAATTAACTTTATCTACTGTGTGCATTCTGATATAACTCCCTCTTTTATAAAAAAAATAAAGAGGGATTTAACTGTTGTTTTAATTATTGGAAATATTAGTGGGCATATGACTGAACAAAGAAGCTTCTTTGTTGAGTTAATTAATAAAAATATTTATAACCCTGTTATAATTAATAGAACTTATGATAATAATATTTCTTCAGATCAATTAAAAATTAGTGGATCTATTGATGTTGGAAGTTTACTTTGTGATGGTTTAGGTGATGGTATTATGTTTAGCTCCTTTAAAAATTTAAGCCCTCCCCATTTAAATAATTTAGCCTTTTCAATTTTACAGTCTACTAGAAATAGAATATCAAAAACAGAATATATATCTTGTCCTTCTTGTGGTCGAACTCTATTTGACTTGCAGGAAACTACAGAAAAAATAAGAAATGCAACTTCACATCTGAAAGGATTAAAAATAGGAATTATGGGCTGCATAGTTAATGGCCCTGGCGAGATGGCAGATGCCGATTACGGATATGTAGGATCAGGTAAAGATAAAATAACCTTATACAAGGGTCATGAAATTATAAAAAAGAATGTGCCAACTATTAATGCTTTAGATGAATTAATACAGTTAATTAAGGATAATGGTGATTGGAAGTTTCCTCAATAAGTTCATTATTGTAAATTTGATCTTTGTATAAAATAGAATCTAATTTGCGCGTCCATTCTATTTTCTGCAAATTAAATTCGGAAAGATACTTATCACTTATAGGCTCTGAAGGTGGTAGTTTACATTTAAATGGGTCAACTTGTTTACCATTTTGCCAAAATCTGTAACAAACATGAGGTCCTGTTGCCAACCCAGTACTTCCAACAAATCCAATAATATCTTTTTGTTTAATCTTTTCGCCGGGTTTTATATTATTTTTTTTCCAAAATGATTGACTTTGTTTATTCATATGTAGATAACCTGAAGAATAAGTATTGTTATGTTTTATTTTAACATAATAACCATTGGCGCTAGTATAACTCGCTTTCTCTATTACTCCGTCAGCAGTAGCATATATTTCTGAGCCAGGTGCAGCAGCAAAATCAGTGCCTTTATGTGCCTTTATCCTTCCTGTTACCGGATGTTTTCGGGAATTACTATATCTTGATGATATTCTTTTATATGAAACTGGAGCTGTTAAGAAAAACTTTCTAAGGTTATCACCTTCTTGATCATAATATTCAAATGAAGTTGAGTCTAATTCAGAGAATGCGATGGCATAATTATCTTTTCCATTATGTGAAAAAACAGATGCGTGAACTTTATCAACTTCATAAAAAGAGTTATTTATGTATTTTGCATCGTAAATTAGTTTAAACCTATCTTCAGGATATAATTTATAAAAATTAATAGTCCAAGGGTATATTCTTTCAGTTATTTGATCCATTACAGCATCAATTTCTAAATTTGTGGAAATTCCAGCGTCTTCTAAAGCGAACCATAGAGATGAATTTATGATCCCTGAAATTTCCTTCCTTTTAATTGTAGGTACTCTATAATGAATTTCTCCGTAAACAGTGTCTTTTGATATTTTTACATATAAATATTTTTCGGGGTTTATTTCGTAGGCAAAATAATTCAATTTACTAATTGAATCTTCTTCATTAAAAAAAAGAGCGTATGTTTTATTAGGCTTTAAATCTCTGTTAATATTAAATTTTATGTTTTCTTTTAGAAATTCCCCCAGTTTATAGATTTCTTGGTCGGTAACGCCATATGGTTTTAAGATTTTAGTAAAATTTTCATTTTTATTTAATTTTAACTCAAACCCAGTATCAATTATTTCGAAGAAATTATATGTTGAACAAACTTCTTTTGCGAATATTGATTTATCACAAATTTTTTTTTCAGTATTTATAATTAAGTCACTATTAATTATAAACTCTTTTTTATTCTCTTTTTTGTTAGTAGGAGCTTTTTTATTTGTAGTTATAAACAATAAGACACCGAATAAAAAAGGAAATGTAAAAATAAGAGCAGATTTATAATTGAGTATAAATTTTTTCTGTTTAGTAAAAATAAGTAAGGTTATAACTGCAACAATTAGTGAAAATGAAAATATTAAAATTAAAAAAATATTCATTATTAATTACAGTTTTCTATTACCCAATTTCGCCCCCATTCTTCTTTTTCTTTTTTACTCCATAGATTTGGAAAAAAAATTATTTTTTGAAATTTTGGTGGGAGATACTTTTTCCAATTTGTACCACCTGTAGCACTAATTTCAACATTGTCTTTATTAAGATATTTTACAGCAGATTTATAGTGCGCTAACTTCCAATGGATATTTACTAGATGATCATATTTTTTAAGAAGCTTTTTAAGCGTCTCTATTTTCTCCCCATTTTTATTAACGGACTTAAATTTTTTATAAATATTTATATTTTTTTGCTCATCAATTTTTGTTAACAATAGATCTTTATACTTTCGATTAAACTGAGTTAGGGTGTAGGTTTTCTTTTTTGTTTTTAGTTCAGTTGCGCCATATTGCCAATACACTTTCTCTAAAATATTTTTACTGGATGTTTTATGGCTTAAATTAATAATATCTGTAGAGCAAATTTCAATAAGCCTAAATTGAATACTTTGAAATCCGCTTCCTGGTAGTAGAGACATACGAAACTTTAGGAATTCTTTTTTATCCATACCATTTATCATGACATTAAATGAATTTACTAATATCTCAAAGTATCTTATTATTCGCTTCATTCTATCAATAAAAAAATCAATAGTTATTTTTTTTTTCCAACCAAGGTCTTCGCCAGATTCTAGAACATTTCTTCCATTATTTGATATTTGCTCCAGTTCATTTAAAATTAATTTAAAATATAGCTCTGTTATTTGATGATAAGTAATAAATATATTTTCATCTGGAAAATCTGTTTTAGGATTTTGAAGAGATAGTAAAGTGTCTAAATTAATATAATCCCAGTAACTAAGATAATCTGAGTACAGTAAGCCGTCTAAATAAGATTTAAGGTCTTGTCCTGTTGCACCATATTTCTCACTTAGTTTGATTATTTTGTTTTGAATATCTTTATCCATAAATAAGCTAATGAATTACCACTAATATAATTAATTTTTCATTTTGATAAATTTTGAGCGAATTATTTTATGTAAAATGATTCGTTAATATTTTCAGCACGGATTATTTCAATATAAATTGACCCAACCTGTATAGGTGTTTCGACTTTTATAGGAATATGATATTCATCATCTGTTACCCATATATATGTTGCATCTTTATCTGAAAAAATTCTATTTTTCTCCACATGTACATGGCATTTAATGGAGCTAACTTCATTAAAGCATTTAGTTTTGATTTTTTCTTTTTTAACTGGAACAATGTATGTGTTAAATAATTTTTCTTTTTCTAAGTTAAAGATCTGAATGTATATTGTATCATTAATTGTTATTTGATTATTTGGTATGGTGCGGCATGCATAAAGCGCTGATAGCACGTCATGTGTATATTTATTTATTTTCAGTCTATTTTTGTCAGTATCTACAACATTAATTTTTCTGTCAAAATTAGCACTTTGATTTTTCTCGTAACCACCCTCTTTAATTGATCTTATAAATTGGTGAGTTTGAAATGTATTCTTATCCATATATGATGAGAAAAAATCCTTAACATTAAAAAATAAACTAAAAATCTTTGTTGTCCTTCCTTTAGCTTCAATTTTATAGGCAACTATACTATCTTTTTGTATTAAGCCACCTACTTCTAAAGATCCGTACCCTCCGGTTAAAAAACCTTTATTGTTGCTTTTCCCATAAGTAAATTTATAATACAAAACCTCATTATTGTCAAATGAATCATTTTTATTTAGTGAGAAATCATAGAATTTGATCTCTTTTTGAGAAAAACAATAGCTTTTAATTAAAAAAAAGATAAAAAAAAGATAAAAAAACCTCATTTTAATACAATATTTATCATTTTTTTAGGGATAATTATCATTTTAACTATATTTTTTCCTATTAAATGCTTTTTTATTGTGCTATTGCTCAAAATGATTTTTTCAATTTCTTTTTCTGTAATATTTAAATCAATTATGACATTAGTTCTTTTTTTACCGTTTATAGCAACAGGATAATTAATTTTATCAACTGTTAAGAACGAATCATTATATTGAGGGAATTTATTTAATATTATACCATCAGTATTATTAGTTTTATCCCAAATCTCTTCACAAATGAATGGAGCAAATGGCGACATCATAATAATTAGTGGCTCAAGCACTTCTTTTTTATAGCATTTATTCTTTTTTAAATAATTAACAAAAATCATAAAGCTGCTTATAGAAGTATTGAATGAAAAGTTCTCAATATCAGTTTGAATCTTTTTAATTGTTTTATGTAAATGTGCCAGCTCTTCTTTTGTTGCTTGTTTGTCTTCTAGATAGAATTTTCCGTTTTCCCCAGAGTGAAATAAATTCCAAAACTTTTTAAGAAATGATGCAACACCTGTAATTCCGTCTGTATTCCAAGGTTTATGTTGAGTTAATGGACCGAGAAACATTTCATGCATTCTAAGAGCATCCGCTCCATATTCTTCTATCAAAGAATCGGGTGTTACAACATTAAAAAAAGATTTACTCATTTTTTCTGTTGCGGTTCCGCATATATATTTACCATCTTCTAATATAAATTCTGCGTGATTATATTCTTTTAGTGAATATTTAAATTTCTCAGTATCTAGTTCTCCTTTTTTAACAATATTTACATCTACATGGATTGGGGTAGTTTCATATTTATTTTTCAAGTTGTATGAAACATATTTATTTTCATTTTTTAGCCTATAAACAAAATATGATTGCCCTAGAATCATACCTTGATTAATTAATTTCTTAAATGGTTCATCAAATGGTATTAGTTCCAAATCAAATAAAAATTTTGTCCAAAATCTTGAATACATTAAGTGTCCAGTAGCATGTTCTGATCCACCCACATATAAATCTACATTTTGCCAGTATTTTAAAAGATTTTGATTTACAAATTCTTTTTTATTATCAGGATCAATATATCGAATAAAATACCAGGATGATCCAGCCCATCCTGGCATTGTAGAATGTTCAAATTCATATTTTGATTTATACTTCCAATTTTTAGCTCTAGCCAGAGGAGGTTGACCATCTTTAGTAGGAAGGTATGACTCTATCTCTGGTAAAGTTAGAGGCAAATCCTTTTCTTTTACAAGAAATGGTATATTATTTTTATAGTATATTGGAACAGGTTCTCCCCAGTATCTTTGTCTACTAAATATGGCATCTCGCATTTTGTAATTAATAGTTGATTCACCGAATTTTTTTTCAATAATAATTTCTTTTATTTTTTTTGATGCATCAGCGATGTTTAAATTATTTAAATATTTTGAATTAATTAGAATACCCTCTTTTTCTAGATAAGGTTTTTCATCATTTTTAGTGTTTAAAATAACTGTTTTGACTTTTAATTTAAACTTAGTTGCAAATCTGAAATCTCTTGCATCATGGCCTGGAACAGCCATTATTGCGCCACTGCCATAGCCTGATAGAACATAGTCAGATATCCAAATAGGAATTTTTTCTTTTGTAATAGGATTTAATGCAAATGAACCAGTAAAGACACCGGAGACTTCATTTATATTTGCAATTTTATCTCTTTCAGATTTTTTTCTTGATTGCTCAATGTAATCTTTTACTTTGTTTAGGTACCTAGTTTTAACAATTTCATCTATTATATTGTGATCAGGTGAGAGCACCAAAAAAGTAACTCCAAAAATGGTGTCTGCCCTTGTTGTAAAAACAGAAATTTCCATCTCAGTATTAGTGCAT
>Ga0163179_10001200_pt1 | contig 18451 bp, 15 predicted proteins | sample AtlANTMetagenome_FD_109643 | JGI IMG/M metagenome (GOLD analysis project Ga0163179, IMG submission 109643) | Marine eukaryotic phytoplankton communities from the Atlantic Ocean - Atlantic ANT 2 Metagenome | ecosystem: Environmental > Aquatic > Marine > Oceanic | place: North Atlantic Ocean... | reverse complement strand
TTAAAAGATTCTTGGTTTCCTCGACGAACCGAGATTCTGATAAGCCAGTTGCAACGGCGCAACATGTATCCTGGGGTGGTCGCGCCCGTCTTCAATCAACACGGTGGCCTGATCGAAGAAGCGTTTCAGTTAGAGATAAACGCTGATGCAGGCACGATCCTGTACACCATGGATGGCAGTGACCCACGAGTCGCCGGTGGCGACGTCGCGCCCGGAGCACTCGCGTTTGAAGGGCCGATCATGATCAGCGACGACAGGCTTGTTCGAGCACGTGTCTTGCTGGACGGAGAGTGGTCGGCATTGAACGAAGCTCAGTTCCTGGGAAGTAGTGTTTCTGCTGATGCACAGACGTTAAGACTTACCGAAGTCCACTACAATCCGGCGGTACCCACTCAAGCCGAATTGGACGCTGGTTACGACAACAATGATGACTTTGAGTTCATTGAATTATTGAATGTAAGTCAGCAAACGATCGATTTAACAAATGTGCGTTTGCTGAAAACGATCGATGGCGATCAGGAAGAGGGAGTCGCCTTTGATTTCTCGAATGGTGACATCACGCGACTCGCGGCTGGCCAACGCCTTGTCGTTGTCGAGAATGTTGATGCATTCCGATTTCGCTATGGGGAAGAACCGACTGTTGCTGGTTCTTGGTCAGGTCGTCTGAGTAACGGAGGCGAGCAGATTACCCTTGTCGCCGGCGAAGAAGTTATCCATCAATTCAGCTATGACGATGAATGGTATCCGACCACGGACGGTGATGGTGCTTCTCTGGAGGTTATCGACGCTCGGGCAGAACTCGATTCCTGGTCGCAGAGTGCTAGCTGGTCGGCAAGTACGATGATTGGCGGTACTCCAGGAGCTGCGCCCCAATCAGATATTGCGGGTGACTCGAATGGTGATGGTATCTTTGATTCCAAAGATTTGGTGTTAGTGTTGCAGATTGGCGAATACGAAGATGGCATTGCCGGTAACTCGACATTCGAAGAGGGGGATTGGAATCGTGATGGCGATTTTAATACGCGAGATTTCGTCTACGTCTTCCAGCAGGGTACTTATGCACCAGCAGTGGCTCCGCAGGCCCGACCTCTCTTTAGTCCTAGGTGGATGATTGATGAAACAGACGTGCTTGATCGGATGCACGCTCAAAGGACGAAAAATGATTTCGTTGAATTGGATCACGAGGAGATTCAAAAACGCCGCTCTTTAGCGCTCTCGCTGAGCCTTCATGACGACGACTACTCTCAGATCGAACGACCCGTTCCGAATCAGAATGCTGCCTTCGATCAGGTCTTTGCCGAACATCTCGATGAAGCTGCCGAGCTTGTGAGTTTGACAGATAATCAAGTCTAGCGGCGCTTGTCCTCCCGTTTGAAGCGTTTCGAATTTTGCGATTCGCAAAATTCGAAGAGTCGCATTATGCTGATACAGCCCGCCGTGGAGGATAGCGTCAATGTGAGACGTGGGACTCAGGAAACGAGTTGTCGGAGAAGGTACTGTGATGTTGAAGATATGGATGATCTCCCTAATCGGTATGTGTACGATTTGTGGAAGTAGTGCTGCAACGCCGCCGGTACGTCAGTACGATGCGTCAGGCGCGCCTCCGTTCGAGGTGCTCGAGCCAGGGATGAGTCCCCCGCTTGATGCCCATGACAACTTCGTGATTGGTCCGGATTACGTGCCAGCGCCCGAAAACAAGCGAGTGGATGGCGTGCCTCAGGGCCGTGTGCAACAGTTCACAATCGATTCAAGAGATACGAAGATCTATAACCCCGGCATTGCTCGCAGAGAATTTGGCACCGTCGATCCCAACAATCCTAAGACCTTGATCGTGGACACGCACGAAATTGACTATGTGCGACAGATAACCGTCTATGTTCCGGCGCAATACAAATCTGGCAACGCAGCTCCCTTCATGGTCAGTCATGATGGTCCGAAGGAAGAGCCCAATTTGTTACTGCCGCGCATTCTCGACAATTTGATCGCACAAGGACGGATTCCTCCTATTATCTTGATTCAAATGGCCAACGGGGGCGGTGATGCCCAGGGTCACCAACGTGGAAAAGAATATGACAACATGTCGGGGTTGTTTGCCGAATATATCGAAACAGAGGTTCTGCCTCGCGTCGAACAAAAATGCCAGGTGAAATTGACGAGCGATCCCGAAGGCCGAGCAGCGATGGGTTCTAGTTCTGGCGGATCGGCTTCGTTGATCATGGCCTGGTTCCGTCCCGACTTGTATCGGCGCGTGCTGACGACCTCGGGTACGTTTGTAAATCAAGCCTGGCCTTTCGATTCGAAATACCCGGATGGAGCATGGGGATTCCACAAAACGTTGATTCCCACCACCCCTAAGAAACCAATCCGACTTTTTATCTCAGTGGGTGATCACGATCTACTCAATCCCAACGTAATGCGAGATGGTATGCATGATTGGGTCGAAGCCAATCATCGCATGGCCAAGGTGCTGAGGAATAAGGGTTACGAGTACCAATATCTTTTTTGTCGTGGCTCAGGCCATGGCATCGACAACGCCAAGGCGCAATTCCTGCCTCATGCCATCGAATGGGTTTGGCATGGATATGGTCGCGAGAAAATCAAGTGAATGATCTGAAATTGCTTTCGAATGCCGCGTGCTCTTCGGTGTTTACCTCGACGTAAGCGACGCATCTGGGGCATTGCCACTTCATCGAATAGGAGTCTGTCATTCATCATCAAAAGATTCAATCGATCGTCGTTTTGCTGATCGCAATCGCACCTGCGCAGGCACAGCAGTCCGGTACGGACGCCAGCGCACTCCGCGTCTTGTCGTTTAATATCTTGCAAGGAGGCGGCAACGCAGCCAATGTTGGTTTTTCGAATCAGGACTTTGGCGGTTCTCGTTATGACGAGTTAGCTTCCGTGATCTTGCAATCGGACGCCGATGTCATTGGTATTCAAGAAGACGATCGCTCGGGTCGGCTGCTAACTGCGTTGGGGAAAGGTTGGAAACGGAAGGGATCGATCTATTCGAAATACGATTTGACATTGCTGCTCAACGAGAACTGGATGTCGGTCGGCCGGCTTCGACTTCCCACCGGACAATCCATCGTCGTTGTCAATTGTCACTGGCGACCTTCGGACTACGGTCCGTTTCAAGTGCAAGATTATCTTCGACAACGTGGTCGTGTTGAAGATCCGGTCGATTTTGAACAACGGATTCTTAGATCATCCGATAAGACATCGGGTGATCGGGGCTATGAACAGACCTTAAATGCGCTGAAGCCGTTTCTCGCCGATCAGGAAATGATTGTACTTACAGGGGATTTTAATGAGCCCTCTCACTTGGATTGGACTGCAAGATCGGCAGAAGATGGGATGGATCGTTGGATCGATAATCCCACAGAGACTCCTCTCCGCTTTCGGATTCGTTGGAGAGGCTCCCGGCTGCTTGCCGATGCGGGGTTGCGAGATGCATATCGAAGTTTCTATGTGGACGAGGTTCGTCATCCGGGAAATACTTGGACGCCATCCTACCCTGAAAACTCGGCGGGTCGCCGTGCTTACTCGGACCAGGTACTCGACCGAATTGATATGATTTATTTTGCCGGACCTGGTTTAAGGCTGCGGAGTGCGGCGGTGTTGGGCGAATCTCGAGATGTGGCCGAGATCGTTCGTGATGGCCGCTGGCCGTCTGACCATCGGGCCGTGTTGGCAGTATTCGATATCGCCCCCTGAAATGAGTTCACGGATGACACACCAAACAAGGATTGTTGCTCCTGGCCCGAATCGTCGAACGGTACGCACGAGCGATGGACAGTTATTAGTTGCACCGGAAGATTGGGAATTGTTGCCACCCGGGGATGCAACGCTCACGCGGCGAGTGAAGGCGGCGGACGCAACCTGGACTGTTCAGGAGAGAAAGGGACGCAGAACTTTTTCGAAAGGGGTCTGGGCTCCGAAGGCTCAGATCGCTTCGATTCGAGCTGAACTTGAAGCAGAGCGTTCGACGGATGCTTATGCCAAACGTCGCGCGGCACAAACCGCTCGACGCGATCGAAAACAAAAGGAGTACGTGCAAGATTTTCGCCAAGTTGTCTATGCCTTCCTTGACTTCGATCCACGTTACGATGATCTTGCCGAGCAGCTTGCGACTGCCGTGTCCGAGCATGCGACCCCCATTGGGAGCGGAACCGTCGCACGAACTCAACGCATTCCGATTGAGAAGCGGGCAGAATCGGCCGTCGTCGCCTGGCTGCGACATCAAACGACGGTTTACGACAACATGAAGATCCCGCGCATCAAGGGAAAACGCCGAGAAGTTCGTCGCCAGCTTGCCGAGCAGTCGCGACGGCTACTCGATAAGTACCGCCGGGGGACGCCTGTTGACGCGACAAAATGTCCCCTTCAGATTGCCTTGCGATAGAAGACCGCCCTTCTACCGATAATGCGAACCAAAAAGGAAGTCGGCGTTTGTCATTAACTTTGTAATGAATGCAAACGAACTCGTCGCAGGATGAACTACCGTTCATCGGTGACGGCTTCTCTCGGGATTGGCCCTGCTTGGGTCATGTCAGCATTCCGCAATGTGACCAGAATGCTTTCGCCGGTGGGAGCTACCTTCAGCTCACCGTAACGCGCTTGCGCGTAGTCGTTTCCGTGTCCTTCTTGGAAGAAGAATGAGTCAGTCCCAATGCGCGTACCTCGTGACCAGTTCGTGTATCGCAAGAGATGTTCATTCTCGGCCAGTTCTTCGCCACCAAACACGCGAATAATTTTGGCGATCTTGTCCTCGCCAATGTCAATTACGAAATGTCCTCGCCATTTCTTCATGCCGGACACATCGTTTAAGTTGTAACGAAGTGCCATGTAATCGCCTTGCATAAGCGATCGAGGATCTACGGGTTCCAGTTCGAGGAAAATGGTCGTGCCGTTGCGAATCAACGATTCTTTTTGAGCGATCATACCGTTGGTGATTCCAAAGGCTGCCAAAGTTCCGATCCAGAAGATCGCAAGTTTCATGATTCCACCCTTGCCCAACCTCGAAAACTCAGAAACCAACGCACTAACAATAATATCGCACCGCTGCCGCCAATAATCCATGACTTCATCAGCAGGCTGGTCTGCCATTCATAATAAAAGATGACAATGAAACATGGAAAGAAAAGTATGCCCATCGACAAAAGGTAGCGATCGTTCCGTGCGTAACCCAGCACCATGAGTCCAATTGCAGACAAAATCCCTGGTGTTGTGATCGTCGCTAGGCCCATCGTTGCTACGGTCGCAATGATCATGGGTTCGTTGCGCATCTTGTTCCATCCGCCCGCGATCCATTGGAAGAGCCAGATTAAGGCGGCAGCCAAGATGACATTCGACGGCCACCATGGAGCCTGAAAATCGCGGTCGGGAAGAATGACGAGAAATAAAACAATGGAAAGGGAAAACGCGGTCGCATATCCAAGTGGCCGAAGGTTCACTCGCCGCGGATTGTAGATGAATACCATGCCGATGATAGAAACCTGGATCAAGACGATCAGATGCAGCAGTAACCAGTTTTCAATTTCAAGTCCGATCCATAAGGTTGCAAGTGCGGGCGGAAGTAGGCACGACAAGAATCGATGAAGATTATCCGGATAAAGGAAATAGAGAATAACGCATAGCGCCAGGCTTACGAGAGTAGCGATGCCAAAGCCGTTAAAATTACGGTCGATGGACAATGTGCCAGTCAGGGTTAGCCCGTGGCCCATCGTGCTCATAGCCAACGCCAACTGGACTAGAAAGAGGTGATGGCAGGACTGCCGCATTGCTGTCGCGGTAATGATGAAGACGGTTCCCCAGCCCAAGAGTACCCAAGCATCATCTTCGATAAGGCCGACAATTCCTAAAAACAAAACGAAGCAGATGGCGGCCACCCAAGCACCGACCGCCAACAAAAACTTCACGAACCACGGTTCATGGTTTACGGTCTTATGTTCTTCAAACTCACGTTCGATTTGTTCGATGGCTTCATCGTCGACGAGTTCCTGTTGTCGCAGATTCGTCAATACGGATCGGAGTGAAAGACCGCCTTCATGATTGGCCATGGCTTGCCTTTCTCGCAAGGTTACGCAAATAGAAGGCGGCGCCACTAAAGGTGCCAAGTACAACAAAACCGAAGATTAATGCGGCTGCGGCTTCGTCGTTGATGAATTCGGACAATACGTTGGCAGCAACCGTATCAAAAATAATGCAAATGGATAGCAGGTTGAACCCCACGCATAAGAGGTCGGGTTGGCGATATCGAAAATACAAGTGACTCAAGATGATTGCGATTACAAGGGCGATCGCGACGACAGAGGAGCCGCCACCCACATCTGTTTCAACGATTAATACCAGGGTGGGGAAGGTCAAATAAACGAGCACGGCGAACCAAATGACATGTCTCGCCCACGCACCCCCAATCCATTCAATGCCAAGCGATAACGCTTTTTCGCGGACGATTAAGGCGACACTATTCCAAACGCTAAGGATTAGAAAGATACCGAATTCAAAGCTGAATCCCTTCGGAGGTTCCATTTGAAACCAGAACAGGAGCCAGGCAGCGTTTGTGACCACGAGCCATAATATCCAGAGTGCATTGAAGCGGCCAATGACTGTCCAGGGCAGGATTAGAATTGCCCACAGGGTATAGATCTTCCAGTCATCAGCACCCGTTTGGTAGACCTGGCCGTAAACAGCTAACAGCACACCCACCAAGACACTCGCTGCCAGTAAGAGCACCTTGCCTGTGATGCGGTCTTGGCCTCGATTCACCGCGGCGATGGCACAGACCCAGATGCCCACCTCGATCACACCGAACTTCGCCACCGCGTGCATACTTGACCAGTTGTAAGCGAAGAAAAAAACCACGCCCGCCAGCACGAGGGCGGTTCCGATGAACAGTAAACTTCGATTCGCCCAACGCCACCAGTGATGTGTTCGTCCCGTAATCTCGAGAGCTGCATCCCGTGCCTCCGCTGAAATCAGTCCATCGTCATAGAGTTCAACGAGGGTGGTTTCGTTGACCGGACGGTCCAACACATTAGGATGGTGAGCTGGCGAATTTGACACGTTCAGCGAGTTCCACTTGGATAGTTGTACGCCGAAGTTTAGCAGAACTGCGATGCTCAACTAAGAGTGATTGTCGCTCTAGGTTGATTTAGTCCGTTAACACAAAGTTGACAAAGTCTTCACCCGGTGATGTCGCGTCCGTGGGGCTCAAGATCATCGCCATAAACTATTGTTTTGTGGCTTGTCCCTTTAATGGCTTTTGTTCGGTCGGCCCAAAGGAGACATTGGATTGAGACTTCAGAATGACCTGATCATTGTCGAACTTGAGCGTGAATGTCATTTGATAAGGCGTTTCGTAGGCACAAAACTTGACGGCCAGTGTGTCATCCGCCGGCCATGCGAAAGTGCCGGCGACCGGTTCGTCAGCCAGCTTGGAAAGACTCATGCGAGGGTAGGCTGCCCTTCCCTTTTCCCAGTGGCGGTATGCTGCTGGGATCTTGAGCTCACGACCTTCCCAGTTCAACGTCAGAACGATCCTTTCGTCGCTGTCACCAGGTGAGACCATCACATTTGAAATCTTCTGTTCGTTCGTGGGAAATTCAAAGCGTTGATTCCAGATTTGCTGGGCGATAGGAGACGTTGTCTTGCCCTTCGCATACTTGACCGAGAGTTCGTTCAGCCGTTTTTTTAGTCGTTGCTGAGCGTCTGCATCGGCACTTAACTCTTCGGATCCAAGCGCCGGAAGGAGCTGATCCCACACCACATTGAGTACTGATTGCATGTCACCCACTCCGGACGTCATCGCAATGACCGTATTCTTTTCGGGAATAACGATGCAATACTGGGAGAAGGCGCCATCGCCACGATAAGCATTATGACGACATCGCCAGAATTGGAATCCGTAACCTTGGTTCCAGTCACTCGTCGGATTGTTCCCGTTCAACTCCTGTTTCGCCGTCGCCTGCGTTACCCAGGCTGCCGGCAAGAGTGTCTTTCCGTTCCATTGGCCTTTTTGCAGGTAGAGTTGTCCTAATTTGGCGATGTCTTCAGTGCGGACGCGCAATCCGTAACCGCCCAGCGAAATCCCCTCGGCGTTGGTCACCCAAGCTGGGTTTTCGATTCCGAGGGGCTCAAAAAGACGTGGCCCGAGATACTCCAGAATCGTTTCGCCCGTTAGCTTTTGGACGATCGCTGATTGCATGAAGGTGGCGGCGGAGTTGTACTGAAAATGGGTGCCGGGTTGGTGTGGCACAGGGTGATGCAGGAAGTTCTTGACGGACAGGTTAACCGCCAGAGGCGATGGCTCGATACCGTGACCTGTGCTCATCGTTAAAATGTCACGGACTCGCATCGACCTCAGGTTGTCACTTACTTCTTCAGGAAGTTGTTCCGGGAAAAAGTCGATAACGGCGTCGTCAATGTCCAGCAGATCTTCGCCAACGGCCAAGCCAACCGCAGTCGAGGTAAAGCTCTTGCTCAAAGAGAAAAGGACATGGTTATGCTCCGCGCCATAGGGCGCCCACCAGCCTTCTGCGATGACTTTACCATCGCGGACAATCATCAAACTGTGGATTCCGTCGAAGCGTTGATCCAAGGTGTTTGTGAATTCGAGTATCGCTTGCGACGATACACCCTGGGCTTCGGGTGTGCTGCGAGGCAGTGACTTTTCAGCTGTCGCGGGTGCATGAATGAGTGCGATGACAAGAGCCGATAGCAATAAAGTTGATGTCTTCAAGTTGGTTCTCGTGATCATTAGGAGGTGATGCATCTAAGCGGATGCGATTGATAGGCAGGGTGCATGAACAGATCGCTTGGAAAGGCACCATCTTGGTTATTGCCCTTTGAGCGAGAATTATAGTTTGTGTAGTGGTTTTCACGATCTGAAATAAGGATCCCCGTTTCACGCATGGCAGGTGTATCGCATCTCGATTTGACGCGTTTTGATGTTCTGTCGCATTCCATGAAGAATGGAACGCGATTAGCCTTCGCGGAATTTAGCGGTGGCGACTCCGAGGTGCGTAAATCTGGCGGTCATCACATCGCCGGGAGCGACTGGAACCAGCGAAACGGCTGAACCTGGAATCACGATTTGTCCGGCCTGCAAGAGTTCACCACGCTGCAGTAAATGATTGGCCAGCCAACGCAGCGAACACATCGGTCCTCCCATGATTTCCGCTCCAATACCGGAATCGCTCAATTCACCATTCGTGAAAATACCGACTCCTTCCAGATCCCAATCAAATTGATGTGGACTCACCTTTTCATCGCCCATTACCACGCAGGCATGAATCCCATTTGAACCGATGAGTTCTTGAACTGTCGGTTCGCCAAACCACCAGTCGTAATGGTGGACCTCGATTCCGGGCGAGACGAAGTCGATGAAATCGAGAAGCGAATCCTCCGGTCCGACAAGATCACTCACGTCGCGGGCCATTCGTAGTACGAATTCTGGCTCCACAGCCGGACGGTGAAAATTTTTCCAGTCGAGTGTCGTGTCGCCATGGAAAATGTGTGGCTGCATTAGACGACCGCAGATTGGTTCGTTCAAGCCAAACTGTTTTCGTATGGCTCGGCTCGTGCAGCCAACCTTGTAACCCACCACCTCTTCCCCATTGGCAAGACGACGACCGATGACGAGCTGTTGGATGGCGTATGCTTCGTCCAGCGAAAGTGTTGAGAGGGGGAGCTCGGGGCGCTGACTCAATTGCCGCGACTCAAAGATTTCAAGAAAAGCGTCGGCGAATTCGTCGTATTCATTTTGATTCATCTGAAGAATTTGCCATGTAAATCAAGGAGAGGGCGGACGAGGCAACCCAAAAATATGATGACGAACGAGTGTTGTGGTTTTGTGATATGCCTGGATGAGGTTGAAGAGTGTTCGCAACATAAACTTGTTCCAGACGCACGGAGCGATGATACGCAAAGTATACATCGAAGGCTGGGATGAAGTAAAAAGGTATGGAAGTCTGTCGAGTAATTTGTTAACGCGATAGGCATTTTGAACACTTTAGTTCCCGGGGATAGGGTGCTAACGATAATCCCAACACCCGCTGCAAGATTGCGAGATACGTCGGCGGAAATGAATTGACCGGGGAGCATGGTGGCTGACAAACTGAAATAGAAGAGGATGAATTGCACGACTTCTCCACCCGCCGGTAGCTGTACCAAGATAAAGCACTATGACCTCTGTTGTCGTCGTTCGCGATAGGCCGACCAAGCCGTTTTTTTACGCGATCGATCATTACGTATCTTATTGGCGATCTATCGGATACGAGGTCATTGACCATGTTGGTCCGCATCATGTTCCCGATGCTGATGTGCTCGTGTTTCATGTTGATTACACGATTCTCCCTCTGGAATACAGATCGCTTTGCGATAGATTCCCGGTTGTCATTAATGGCGATCTGTTGGATATCTCACGACGACAATACAGCCAATTAATTTTGACTCGAACCGATGTCTACGCGGGTCCTGTTATCGTCAAAACCAATACGAATTATGGTGGTTGGCCGGAGCACGTGTTGGATAAGACAGGTAGTTGGAAGCAAAGGTTGGCTCAGTGGTGGACCGTGGAACCGTTGCCGCCATGCCTTCGATTCGATGATGAATCGAATTTGTCCTGGCGAAGAAAAATGAGGCTCAAAAATCTGGTGAAGCGGACGACCATCGCAGTGCTTCAGTCGGTGACCGCGATGATTTCGACAAAAAAGGCCAGGCATTGGCGAACCCTGCGATCATTGCATCCGCTTCGATACCCGATCTTCGAAAACATGGAGAGTGTTCCGCCGGATGTTTGGGATAACGATCATCTCGTCGTTGAACGTTTTCTGCCGGATTACGAGGATGGACTTTTCTATATCAACTACTTCGTCTTTTTCGGAGGAAAGGAATTTTCAGGTCGAATGGGTGCGGTCGAACCGATTGTCAAGTTCAGTAATTCCGTGACGGATCAAACTGTTCCGGTTCCCGACGTCATTCGCGAATGTCGAACTAAAATGAAAGCCGATTTTGGGCGCATCGATTATGTCCACGATGGTAATGACTACTTTGTCATCGATGTGAATAAGACAGAGGGTGGTGGGATGAGTAATCACGAAGTGCGAGAGGAATTGGATTTCCTGGCGAGTGGATTGGAGACGTTCCTTAATCCGGATAACTCTTCGACTAATGAATTGACTCCGGCGTAAGTCTAACCAATCAAAAAGGTGAGTTACCAGCAGATGCCATCACTATGCAGTGGTAACTCATGTAGAGTGATGCTCGATTGGTAACGAGATTGAAACACCCCCTGTCTCTTATGAAATCTCCTGTGCGTTAGCAGGAATCCGACGAATTATTCACTTGTTCAAGCATCAATTGGATTCGATAATCGAACAATGCGATGGGAAGATGTAAGGACGCAGATATAAAAGAGCCGTTTGGGTCGGCTAGGAGAAATGGCATCGGGCTGTGGAGGATTTGCTACGGCCACGAAGAAATCGTCGACGGTGATTGCCGGCATTGTTTCTCAGGTTTACACTCTTGATTTGCTCCATGGATACATTTGGCACTCATCTTCTTGTCGAGTTTTTCGGTTGTAACCGTGACCAGCTTGCAGACCGTCATGGTATCGAGAAACTGCTTTCCGACTCGGCCAAAAATGGCAAAGCCACAGTTGTGGCTGTTCGTTCACGTGAGTTAGTTGCGAATGGATTGGATTCGATTGCCATTTTGAAGGAGTCACATTTGGCTCTTAGGACCTATCCGGATTCAGGATATGCCACTGCAGATTTGTACACATGTGGAGACTGTGATCCGTATGGCTGTTTAGCAGTGATCAAAGAGAGACTCGCTCCTCAAGATGTTGACATCGTCGCCATTGAACGAGGAATGCCCGGTGATGAGCCAACGCGAGTCAGAGGTCATCGTCCTTCGAAACGTATTCTTATCGACTGCACGGTAGCAAATATTCCCCCCAATGTATTTGTGGATCAATCTCCAGGCCGTGGAGTTGGTCTCTTTGCTAAAAAAGATTTTGAGAGAGGTGAAGTGATTTATGATGCGCCGATAAGTCTGGCGAGCTCTGACACGCAATTCGTTCTGCGATCTGAGGAATACGAAACGATACTCATGGCAGATGATATTGGGATGGAGTTGTCGATCGCAGCGCTGAAGGAATTCCCGCCGGAACTCCTGGAAAAGCTCGCTGCTCATTACGGACTCCAAGATCCTCCTCTAAATGTGCTGCGATATCGGATGACGAACGGACGGCAAGACGAAGTGTTGGTGACTGGTTTTGACGGTCTCGTTAATCATTCAGATAACGCAAACACGTTGTCCCAACTTTCACGACAAGATTTGTGCTTTGAGAATGACACGCCGAAAATGGTGATGAGTTTGATTGCGGCATCTCCTATTGAAGCCGGTGATGAATTGTTTTGGGACTATCGAGAAATTCCAGGCTACGTGCCACCTGCCAATTGGTTGTCATGAATGTTGCCATGAATGCATCGCCCAACATAACTCGGCAATTAGAGTCGTTTCGACTTTTTCATTCCGGTCGTGAGTTCGAACCGGATTGGTTTGTCGTTGAGATGTGTTGGGACGGACCAGGTAGGGTACCCACTGAAGCCTTAGTGCAAACAAGACATTTGTCGGCAGTGAGTCGGATTTTTGTCGATCCCAAGATCGAAATTCGATCTCTTCCACACGAACGATTACTTGTTGCGATTGACACGGACAATGCGAAGATTGACATGCGTGTCAGCCGGGAAAGGGTGGCCATTGCTGTTCAGGTTATTCAAGATGCCGAAGCAGCAGTACGATTTTGTGAAAACGTAGCATCCACCGGAGCACGTGTGAAGAGTCGTGTACAAACGTTGCCGGACTCCCTGCCGTCGTCTTTCGAGCCGTCCAGAAGTGGCTACCTGTTCGGGCGAATTATTGAACAGCAACACACTCCCTATCAAACGATAACCTTGTCTGAACACCCCGTTTATGGACGCGCGTTCTTGTTGGGCGATGAAATTCAAATCGGTGTGGAAGACGAACACTTGTTCAGTCGCGGGATGGTATCTCACGCGATGACCCGTGAGGTCAAACGCGTGTTGGTGTTGGGTGGGGGGGATTGCGGCGTACTACGTGAAGTCCTGACCTGTCCCGTAGAACGTGTGGTCATGGTCGAACTCGATGGTGAGGTCGTTGAGTTTTGCAAAAAATACTTCCCGGGAATTGTGGCCAATGCACCGGAAGACCCCCGTGTCGAGATGCGTTTTGAGGACGCATTCGAATATTTGAAAAACTGCACTGAACAATTCGATCTCGTGCTATCTGACCTGCCTGATACTCCGATCGCTGACTATACGCTTGACGATCAAGTGCGTTTGATGGATCGAGTTCTCGCCGAAAACGGAATCTTGGGGACGCATGCCGAGTTTACGCGATTCGGACAGCCGAATGAAAACGAACTGATTGTTGATGCAATTACGAATCGGTTTGCGAAAATTGATGTTGTTCGAGAAGTTATTCCTTCCTTTCAGGATCAGCAATGGCTGTTTGTGAAGGCCTCTCGGTAAGGATCAAGGTAAAGGTGTTTCCTGATGACAGAGGACATTGCAAGGCGTCTCAACACTCCAGTAACCCATCTGCTCATCGAGTGTCAGGAATGCGATCCAGGTGTCCTTGATGACGAAGAAGCTCTGTCGAATGTGTTGTCTGAATTGGTGTTTCGTCAAGACCGCCCGGTGATGGATTTCCTGTTCCATCAATTTCGACCCAGTGGTGTGACTGGGTTTGTGATGACATCTGGATCTCGAGCCAACATCCACACTTGGCCCGAGAAGCAGTACGCTTCCGCGGATCTTTGCACGGAAGACGATGTCGTTACCACCCAGATCGTAGAAAAGATGCGGGTGGGATTAAGGGCCAAGAACGTTCGAGTAGTCGAATGCAAGCGAGGTAACCATCAGTCCATGCAAATGGAGATCGTGAATTTCCGTCGTGTCCCAGTGCGCCCAATCGACCTCCGAGACGCTATTCCCAATGGCGTTCGATTGGATACCTCACTCAACCGTGGGTTCGGATTGTTCGCGGTTCGAGATTTTTCTCCTGGTGACTTGATCTATGTTGCGACAGGAGAGCAAGTGGGCTGGGATGCTGAATTGATTATCGAAACCGATCTGGGGAGAACGATTCATAGTGGTGATTCCTACGGATACGAGATCTCCAGCGTGTGGGCAAAAAATTGGCCACAACAGATTCGCGAAGCAATTGCCAATCATTATCAACTTCAAAATCCAACCATAGAAGAGCTGATCGCGAGCGTCACCGCCGACGAGGAATTCAACGTGATTATTTTGGGTTTCGATGGACTTGCGAATCATTCCGGGAATTCCAATGCCCAGCTGCAATGGTCGGAGGCGATCCTTGAATTTGACGAGTCGGATCGGCCTGTTTGGTCAATTCCAGTTCGAGCGGTATGCCCAATTCTGGCGGGCCAAGAGTTGCTTCAAGATTACAACCACACATTACTCGACTTCATCCCACCCAGTGATTGGGATGATTAGAGAATCCATCTACGCGGGAGACGAACGTGCAGACTTGCACCATTATCGAGCAAAATGACACCAAGTGGTTCGTCGAGGGTACTGTACCCGGTCGTCGCCACGGAAACGTCAATCACGGTTTTCGGATTGCGGAATGCATTTGCCATACTAAAACGCGATTTCAGGAATGTCTGATTTTTGAGAATCCTGTCTATGGCAGGGTTCTCGTACTCGATGGAATTGTTCAGCTATCAACGTTCGACGAGTTCATTTACCACGAAATGCTCGTCCATCCTGCTATGTTTGCCCACCCCAACCCGCGACGTGTGGTGATCATTGGTGGCGGCGATGGCGGGACGCTTCGGGAGGTGTTACGACACGATCCGGAAGAAGTCGTCATGATCGACATCGACGAAGAATTCGTAAAGATCGCCGCCGAACATCTCCCGAGTTTGAGTAACGGAGCCTTCCAGGATCCTCGAGTGCGTTTATTGTGCGAGGATGCAAGTCAGGCTTTGAAGCAGTATGAAGATCTGTTTGATGTTGCCATTATCGACTGTAATGATGCAATCGGAACTTCCGAAATACTCTTTGAAGATGACTTTTATGCAACCGTGAGCAGAGCATTGAAATCAGATGGTCTCTGCGCCGTCCAGACCGGGTCAGCGCTAGATCTGGATTTTCTTGGCCAAACTCGGGAACGTATCCAGAGACAGTTGGGAACAACGGCCGACTTTCGAATGACGATTCCCGTATACCACTGTGGAGAGTACATTTTTATTGCCGCTGGTCGTGTGCTTGATCCTTCGGGGCCTGACGTGAATTTGCTCAAGCAACGTCAAGCTCAGCGGAATATCTCAACGAAATACTGGTCGCCAGAGATACACCACGCAAGCCAGATTCAAAGGCCAGTAACTCCGCTATCGTGTCGGTCCGTTTCCTGACGACATCGCTTTGCTCCGAACACCGTGGCTCGTGCCGTGGAGCAGGAGTGATCGATCGTCTTGAGCAGTGATCAGATCTGCAGCATTTCCCCGAGATCTTCTCTTAGAAAAAACTTCATCACTGCGCAGTGAACGAGTTTCGTTGGCGTCTGTTTTATCGGCCTCGAACGACCTTGCTCTTTTTCCAGCCCAGGCGAATCGCTTGTGCTTCAATCTGTTCGTTCCTGCTGATCTCGAACGGTTTGCTGTAGAGTTTCCAGGGCGTATCTTCTTTGATTTTACGGCCAATACGATAGGCAATCGATGCGCCGTCCGTGGGCGATGTGATGGTAACGACATTGGCAGAGATCGTGATTTCAGGTGCCGCCGTTGTGGGCTGCTTTCCTAACGGTGGCCAGATGACTTTGAGCATCTCCGACTCAGGCATCTGGCCGAGATCATTAACCTCCTCATTCCATTGTTCGTGGGCCTGACGTAGCTCGGCGAGCTTTTCGAAGTATTGGGGATCACCGGCAAGGTTGCGGATCTCGTGAGGATCATTGTCGGTATCGTAAAGTTCTTCGAGCGGCTTTTTCGTCGTCGTGAATTGCCATTGATCAGGACCCAGGGATCCTTCGGCAATCAGGCGATGAAACTCCTGCATGATCTCCTGTTGATCGCGATAAGGGATGTATCCGATGTAGGGCAAGTCAGGTCGATAGTTGCGGATATATTTGAAACGTTTGTCGCGTACGGCACGAATTGTTTCTGGAGCAGGATCCATCCGGTCACGACAGGCATAGATGTAATTCCTCGGTTCTCCCCGTTTCGACCCGAGGAACGCCTGCCCCTGCATGTATTCCGGGATATCGAGATCGAGCAGGGACAAGACTGTCGGCGCAAAGTCGATAAAACTGATCAGCTCCCCATCAACGGTGCCTGCTCGGTGACCATCGGGAAACCGTACGATCAAGGGCACGCGAATGCCAGAGTCATAAACCCACCGCTTCATGCGTGGTAGACCATCTCCATGATCGCTGAAAAAAAACACAATGGTGTTGTCGGACAGTCCGGCTTCTTCGAGTTCGCTTAGACGATTTGCGACAAACTGATCCAAACTCGCGATGTTGTCATAATGGCGAGCCACATCGCGGCGCGTGATTGGCCGATCCGGATAATATGGTGGCAGCGTTACTTTCGCTGGATCGACCACACGCGGTGAGGTCTGTTCGAAAATGCGGCTCTCGTGAGTCCCCATAAAGTTGAAAACAGCGAAGAAGGGAGTCTCCTTGGATGGGCGATTCCGCCAATGGGCCTCGTCACTGGATTCATCCCAAGCGGTAATCGGCGTTGCGAATTGATAGTCCGTCTTCACGTTGTTCGTGCAGTAATAGCCCGCAGCACGCAGATGTTCGGAAAAGCATTTCACGCCTGCCGGTGGGGTCGCTTCATACACCGGTATCGCGAGAAGCTCCGGGTCGGTGATCTTACTCAATGCTGCCGTGCGCTTCGTGACTCGCTGCGCCATACCGCCGGTTTCATTCGGATACATTCCGGTAATCAAAGCATGGCGATTGGGGGAGCAGGTACCGTACACTCCGAAAGCTCGCGTGTATCGAATGCCATCTTTTGCGAATCGATCAATGTTCGGGGTCGGAACCGTTTCGTCTCCATAGCAACCCAGCCGCGGACTCATATCCTCTGTCGTAATCCACAGGATGTTCGGACGTTGTGATGCTTGGACCGGATTCAATACCGGGCAGGCCATCATTACCCCAAAGAGAAAGAGAGAAAGTCGCAGCTGAGTTGGCATGTTCGTTCCGGCAGAATGGTGAGTTGGAGTTGTCGAATTTGATGCGGATCTCAGTGTCTTGCAATCGAGGATGTCTGACTGAGATTGTTTGAGGGGTTTTATTCTACCAAAGCAACACGGACGCATCCTAAGAATCCAAATATCGGTTTGGATCGTCAGATGGAATCCACTGCTCGCTCACAAAATGCTCCACGCCGTGATAGTTCTCCCAAGCAACTTAGGAGGTCGTCGGGTATGTCGATGACTGGAATGAACGATCGAATCCAGTAAGTACCATTTCCAAGTTGAAGCCGATCACCACGAGAATGATTCCTGATGCCGCTTGGTCGAATCGAAGTCGGTTCGAGATGTGTGTGGCGGTCGTTTCCTCGAGGAACGCGATCTGACAGTCGGGATAAGAATTAAATTCCTGGATTAGAGTGCAGTCTTACCGCTCGATCGCTATGTTGGTTGGAGTGAGTCGAGATACAATCAATGTCGTGTGATTCACGATTTGTTTTGCGACGCAGCACTTCGGACGAGCTGGCTCCTCGTCAACCAAGACTCGATGTTCTGTCGTGCAACGCCAGGGGAATCATGAAGGACGTAGGAACGTTCTTCTAAGGGGATAAAAACATGAGTGTCCATATCGGCCATCAGTCCGGTTGGCTCTTTCTTATCTATATCAGTTTCATCACGCTTCCCACGAACGCCTGGGGGAATACGGGGCCGTCCGACACATCGGCGACGATCGTCGGTGAGCCGTCAGGACTGATCAATGTGGATATTTTCATGAGACTCTGACGATCGATCTCCAGCCCCTGGAGACTGGAAGTCCCCCGCGGGTAGAAGCGATTTATAAATTAAGCAACCCAACTGATCAGCAGGAGCTGGATTTACTTTTTGCTTTTGGATCGCCCGATCACAGTCAATGCCAAGTGACCTTAGACGGCGAGATCATTCCGGGTGAGGTTCGTGAGGTTGAATCGATGCCGACAAGAGGGTTGAAGGCTATGAGTGCCGAGCAAAGCCAATTTGGTATCCGTGGAGTCATGCTGTGGATCACAGCTGTGGCGATCTGGCTGTGGTTCTTAATGCAGTTTCCAGATGGGGCGTTCTCGGCCGGCAGAGCACGGTTCGAAGCAGTGGTTGGGATTCTCGTCGTTACAGCATTCCCACTGATGGCGGGTGGGTTGGGGCATCTT
>Ga0163179_10001199_pt1 | contig 18455 bp, 12 predicted proteins | sample AtlANTMetagenome_FD_109643 | JGI IMG/M metagenome (GOLD analysis project Ga0163179, IMG submission 109643) | Marine eukaryotic phytoplankton communities from the Atlantic Ocean - Atlantic ANT 2 Metagenome | ecosystem: Environmental > Aquatic > Marine > Oceanic | place: North Atlantic Ocean... | reverse complement strand
AAGCTGCTCGACTTGAAGGCATCCATTGTGAGTATCGATGGACGTGACAATGATTATTTGGTTTGCGATGACGGGAGTCGAATTGCTGGGGCGACGTTTTACACGCTGCTGCAAACCTTCTCCTTCATGCGGCAATTTCGCATAATCCAAGAGCGTCCCGCTCACTGCCGTATCCTCATTCGATTGATCGAGGACACCGATGAAAATCGCCGGCTCGTCGAAGAGAAACTGAATGGACTGCTGTCCGGGCGAATTGCGTTTGACGTTGAATACGTTGATCTGATCGATATGGACAAGGGCGGGAAAACGAAGATTCTTGTATCGAATGTCAACGCTTCAAGCCGTTCCGCTTGTGAGAATTAGCCGTTTGTCACAGACGTTGATCTGAGTTGACCTCGTTTTCCACAGGTGGAACCATCACGAGACGTTGCGACATTCAGATGGGGTGCGCGATGCGGTCCGCAACAAGGCTAACGAGTGCGAAATAATTCGGATAAAACCAATTGGCGAATCATATTCCGCACACCGTATTCATTCTGCTCGGTCGACGCCGCAATCGATTTTAATAGCTCCGCGTCGTCAACGGTGGTTACTCGTCGCAATGCGTAAGTTGCTAATTGTTCGAGGAATGCATCGGCCAATGCGGACTCATTATCGGCCAAGAGCTGTTTGAAATCGACTGGCCCTGTAAAGGTGCGGCCGTCCGAGAATTTTCCTGACGCATCCACGGCCGGCTGTTCGCCGACACCGCCCTCAACTCGCTCGACATCGCGCCAGCGACCAATCGCATCAGAGTTTTCAAAGGCCAGGCCAAGCGGATCGATTTTCGCATGGCAGGAGATGCAATTAGGCGATGTGGCGTGAGCTTCAAGCTTTGAGCGAATTGTGGTTTTAGGCTCATCACCGACAACGGGTTCGATCGGGTCAACATTCGGTGGAGGTGGTGGCGGAGTCGATGCCAGGATGGCTTCCGAGACCCATGCCCCGCGATGAACGGGCCGGTGGCGTGTCCCATCCGAGGTCAATGAGAGGATTGATGCGTGAGTTAGGATGCCACCGCGTCCCGTTTCAGGAGCGAATTCAAATCGGTTGAAATTAAGGTGGTCTGGTTGAGGTAGACCGTAGTGCGCAGCCAGTCGTTGATTGAGGATGCTCCAGTTTGAATCGATTGCCTCGCGGATGGGTAAATCGTTGCGAAACATTTCTGAAAAATAGGCCGTTGTTTCGCGTACCATGCTCTCTTCGAGCCAAGGATCGTATTCCGGATACAGCCCCGGATCGGGTTGAAACATCCCTACACGATGAAGTTGCAGCCATTGTTTCGGAAATGAATCGAGGAACCGGTTGATTTTGGGATCCGTCAGCATGCGATCCAGTTCGTGTGATAGCCCTTCGGGCGTGTTCAGGCTGCCGTTGCGAGCTGCTTCAAAAAGTTGCTCATCCGGCATTGAACTCCAGAGGAAATATGAGAGGCGACTGGCGAGCTCAAACTCGTTGAGCATGAGCCGATTTTCCGACGGCGTTCCCTCTTCGAGATGGAAAAATTGACGCGAAACCAGGATGCTTGCCAAGGCCGAACGATAAGCGGTGCGGAAATCCTCGCCGGCCTCTTGTTCGGTTGAGATCAGCTGCACGTAAGGTTCGATTTCGGCTGTGGTCACAGGGCGTCGCCAGGCTCGTTCGGCAAAACGTTGCAGGCAGTGCCGTCGTGCGTTCGCGTCGTTCTCGTCAGTCGGAAAAACACCGTCTCGTTTTTTGTGATCGAGTTCCGTAAGGTTGGGTCCCTCGATTTCCACCCAGTCAACCAACAGCAAGGGTACCGTGGGTTTTCCTTGCTCATCGATCACCTTGGTCCACGGTGATCGCTCTCTTCCAAACAAGGAAGCGATCGGGATCGACGCATCAATATTCTCATTCCGGAAGAATTGAATGCTGCCGTTGGCGTGTTTGATCGTACGCGCGTGATTTCGAACCTCATAGGTGCCGGTGGGAAAGAGTCCTTCGAATTCGAGAGTTTGTGGAGCTTCTTCTTCCGCCTTAAGATCCGCCCCGCCAAACGAACGTTTGTGGTGCCTGTGCCATAGGGTTAGATGGGGGAGACGGCCACTGAAGGCAGGGAGTCCGCTGGCGCGGACGCGAATTCGATAACGGCCAGGTTCAGAAATATTGAATTCATAGCCTTCGCCGAGTTGAAGGAGCCGACGCTGTCCCTCTCCGGCTAGTTTCCGTTCCTTTTGGGAGCTAGTTTCCGTGTCCGGGAATGCTATTGCGATAACCGCATCGGCAGCATCAAAGTAGCGATTGATGTGCGACGGCGCGACTGAGAGTAATGCCCCCACACGATTAAAGCCGTGCCAGCGAGGATCTTCATTGAATGCGCCGGGAGCCTCCACGTCGAAAACGACCGCCAAAAGATCGTACACGGTGTGCGCATATTCCTCACGACTCAGGCGGTAATGTTGGACCGGTCCCCGTCTCGCCATGCGTGCTGCTGCGCCTTCACGAATCTTGCGAGTTACCGTTTCTGCGAACAGGCCGATGTCGTCCGAGCTGGGGGTGGTTTCCGTGGGGGGCGGCATTTCACCCGCATTCACCCGAAAGACCACTTCGCTCCATTTCTGCGCCAGTAAAGGATTGGCAAAGTCAGCCTCGAGATTGTCCAGGCGGAAATCGCCTTCCTGAGTTGACTCGTCGTGACAATGAACGCAATTGTTTTTAAGAAACTTCTGTGACCGTGCGTCCAATCCCTCCGTGGCCATCACGGTGTTCATGCCTGCCAGCCAGACCGTTGCACAGATCAGCTGAAGACCCATGGAACGCTTGGTTCTACCATGCGGACGAATGATAACGGATGGATGTTTGGATCTCAGAGTCATGGCAGTTTAAGCGTCTCGGAGCGTTTGAAGTCGTTTGCGTCCATAATCCATTCGTCGAAAGGAAGGAGTACATAAATCCAAGGGCCTTTCACCCGAACAACTCGACCTGGTCGGAATCCATCGAGCATCTGGGGGACTCGTAATCGCATTTGAAAGCCGCTACTGCCCGGTAACGGATTGGGCGTTACATTCCAGTCGAGCTTTTGACCGTGAACTGAGTATTCAGCATGATACGCCCAGGTTCGTAGTGTGATCTCAGCGTCGGAAATCCGGTTGGTCGGCGTTTTTCTGATTTCCTCATACAAAATCGGATCCATGCCACCAAACAAGGTCACCGTTACTTCTCCCCCTCCGGTATCGAAATTCTTGACCTCGTCGACCCAGCCTGGAAGATATCGAGTTCGAATCAAACGCAGGTGACGTTGCCGTTGGATTTCTTGGAAGGCGGCCAGGCTTTCCTCGTCCAGCCAGATGTCGGTTGTGGCAAGACTGGCAAACGGTCCCCAGGTCAAGTTGACTTGAATCTCTTGGCCAGGCTTCACCTGATCCTTGCCCACCAGTTTGCGGTTTTGCCAAATCCGTGTGCCATCATCGATGTCGAAAAGAACCGGTTGGTTGATGCCTCCTTCAATCTCCGGGCCAACTGGTTCGACGGAAAGCTTCAGACGCGGTGCTGGTCCTCCACCTTGCTCTTTGCCCAGCACCTTCCAGGAACGACCCTGTCTGGAGTAGAAGGTGACGTCGTCTTCTAGGACGAGGGCGTGGTTGTATTTGCCATGAGGGTTTTGTTTGAGTTGGGACTCGGTTAACGGTGGAATGGTCTTCTCTTCGCCGGCGATGGGGAGGAGAAAACGTCCGTGCATGTGAGTCCCCACCGGGATGTCTCGAATGTCAGCCGGTGCACCGTGATACCAGACGGTGCCATAAGGCAGCATCGCAAAGTAATGACGACGCGGATTCGTCTGTCCATTGCCATTTCTCAGACCTCCCCGACGATTCATCGGGTCGCTGAAAACAAGGTCGCCCGAAAAATGGACCCCCGATCCTGCGGGCGGAAACTTACCTCGTTGTGGCACATGATCCCGGAGCGCCTCTGCGGTTTGTGAAGCCTTGGCAGGTTCCGAAGCATTTCCAGTTGTCGTGGAAAACGCAAGAAACATCACAATTGCGACGAGATATTTCAACATGAGTTTGTTCGCATCGACAACGGTGTAGGAAACATCTCCACCAAAGTGGAGGCCTCTGTTTAAGCCATTACCTCGGACACAATACCGTTCGAATCTGCAAATGATTCAGCTTCGATTCTCAGGCGATGTGCGACGGTAAGCAGAAGGTTGCTGAAATGAGCCTGGGGGTTCGCCGGTCGATGATAAACGCTAATTCCCTCTCCGTAGCCTGCGAAATCATTGACCTGTTGGTTGTAATCGACATGAGTTCCATGTTTCAGGCCGAGTGCCGAGCCACCGGCGAGGACGAGCGGTAGGCTCGTGGTGCCATGACTGTTCCCGTACGATAGTCCACTGCCATAAAGGGCAACCGTCGAATCGATCAACGGACCCTCACCATCATTCACTTGCGATAACCGATCGAGGAAATAAGCGAATTGTTTGACGTTGAATTCATCGCTTCGTGTCAATTGTTGCAAGAGCTCCCGATCACCGTTGTGGTGCGAGAGTGAATGGCGATCACGATTGATCCCGATCTCCGGGATGGATGGGCCTGTTCCCTCGTTTCCAGTGTTGAAGGTTACGACACGCGTCATGTCGGTCTGGAATGCGAGGACGATGATGTCATACATTGTCCGCAAGTATTCGCCCAGACGCTTCAATTCAATATCGCGGTTTAGCTTGGAGGCAACATCGGGGGCAATCGTTGGGCGTGGTGTCTCGAGCCACTCTTCGGTGCGTTTCGTGCGGACCTCAATCTCTCGCACAGCCACCAAGTACTGGTCTAAACGACCGCGATCTTTCTTTCCCAGTTTGTGTGAGAGTGAGGTTGCATCTTCCAGGACCAAATCCAACATGCTTTGTTTTCGTTGGAGTCGACGCCTTTGTTGGCCAATTCCACCCGCTGGTTCCGTGAAGAAATTCTGGAACACAAGGGCCGGATTCCGTTCTGTAGGTAAGGTTATTCCATCGGCACTGACTGCCAGCGGTTGCCCTTGATTGCTCAATTCAAGCGATGGGAATCGGGTTTGTGAACCGATTTGGGTTGCGATCAGCTGATCGATGGAAATGCTATTGCGGTCATTCGGTCCGTGCTTGGCTCCCGTGAGCCAGGTTTGTGTTGCATCGTGGGCGACGCCGAATGCATTGGGATGGTAAAGGCCTGAGACGGGAGTAATGTTCGCGCGATGTTCTTCCAGGGGAGAGAGGATACGAGAGAGTTTGTAATCGGCACCAGCACTCGTAATCTCGTAGTCGTGCGTGTTTACGCCATTGGGCAGGTAGACGAATATGCTGCGTCGTGGGCGTGTTGAGGTTTCTGTCGCTCGAAGTGGTTGCATGCACTCGAGCAATGGCAAAGACAGAGCAACCCCCATGCCACGCAATGCGTGACGGCGATTCAGCAGCCAGTTCTGGGAAAGAAAATGAGCCATTTTCAAGTCCTTGCAGGTTTCATCCATGTATTTGTTGCCAAGACCCATAGCACATGGGGTTTGGTACCGATCCATATCATAACCGAGACAGCGCTAACTCGCATTGTCGAATTCGTGGCGCGGTGGATAAAACGTGCGGGTAGAAAGTCACAGCGTCTGAGATCGCTGGAGCATCATTTGCGTGAAACGCACCGTCCAACGTCGCTGCTTCTTAATAATGTTTAATTCGTCGCGCGACCCGAGCAGCTTGATCAGACTAATTCTCGAATCGGTTTCGCAATGTCCTCGACGAGGTATTGGGGCCGACCAGATAGATCGGGCAGAATTGCTTTCTCCGGGGGGATTCCCAGGTTGTGGTAAAGCGTTGCGAAGAGTTCGCCATAGGTAACGGGTCGCGAGGTTACCTCGGCGGCAATCTTGTCCGTGGCACCGATGACTTGTCCCGTCTTCATGCCACCGCCGGCAAGCAAAGCGCTGTTCACGTTCGGCCAGTGATCGCGTCCAGCACGAGCGCTGATTTTCGGTGTCCGTCCGAATTCGCCCATGACGACAACGGTGCAGTCCTTGTCCAGGCCACGTTGATGTAGATCTTCAATCAGAGCGCTAAGACATTGGTCAAAGGGAGGAAACTCTTCTTCTTCACGCAAGAAGATATTGTTGTCTTTTCGGCCTTCCGTATTTCTTCCGCCGTGCCAGTCCCATTTACTGTAGTTCAGAGTCACCACGCGTGCTCCGGCTTCAACAAGCCGTCTTGCCATCAGCAGGCTTTGAGGCACCCGCGGCGCGCCGTTGCTATCCATGAACACCGTGGGATCTCCTGTCCCGTACCGTTCAATCACTTCTTTCGGCTCCTTGGAAATATCCAACGCGTCCGCCATTTTCGACGAAGTGAGGAGACCAAATGCCTGTTGGGTAAAGGCGTCCATGGCGTCCATCTCGCCGCTGGCGTCCACGTTGCGTCGGATGCGATCAAATCGATTTAAAAGTGACTTCCGATCGTCGATCCGATCGACGCCTAAACCCGAGGCAACCATGTCCTCTCGCGTACGGCCCATGATGGCATTGAAGGGATTGGCAGCCGGACCAAGAAAACCAGGGCCAGGTTCGTTATAGGGTCCGTGGGTGCACGTATAGCACAGACTCACAAAAGGCGGAACGCTCTTGTCAACGGAGCCTTGCAATTTCGCAACGGTTGATCCGAATTGCGGCCAGCCGCTGATGGGAGTCGCTTTCTTGGGGTGATGGCCGTTGTACACCTGAATCGCATCGTGTTCGACTTGGCTGCCCACGAGCGATCGGATCACTGCCATCTTGTCCATCATCTGAGCCAGGCGAGGTAGCGCTTCGCAAATCTGGATCCCCGACACATTCGTTGAAATCGGCTTCCAGGGGCCTGCGTATTCCGACGGCGCGTCAGGCTTCAGATCGATCATGTCCTGATGAGGTGGACCGCCAACAAGATAAATGAAGATCACTGACTTATGAGACGACCGGATTCCTGAGGCGGCCTCAGCTCGAAGCAGGTTGGGCAGTGTCAGCCCGCCTAGACCGAGTGCTCCGAGTTGAAGAAATCGACGTCGAGAGGGCGCTGTAAATGTCGGTCGACTCACCGTGGGAACCTCCAGTTTCAAGGTTGCAATCGTGTTTCCATTTTCTAACAAGATCTCCAGGAGGTCAATTGCGTTTAAGAATCGCTGATTTTCGCAGTCTTAACGCCTGTTATTAGGCTCGCATCTGCGATGGAGGCCATTGCGAGGCGATCGTTTTTTATGTCGCAGGACCAAATCCAATCGTCAGATTAAACCGTGTTGAGAGACCTTCTTTCACTCTTGTGACTCCGCGGCTGAAGACTATTACATGAGTCTCGAGCGAGAATGGTTTTCTCGACCTGGTATCGAGTGCTGGTATCGAGTGCTGGTAGGTGCTTATGTTCGGGGCGAAATCTGACTTGATGGTGTACACCTGTCAGATGTTACGGCAATCAAACGCTCATCGCATCTCGTGCTTGGAATTGACCTGCCGTCGAAGCGGCTGCAACGAATATCTGCTAAATTCAAAATGTCAAAGCGGCGCCCTGCGGGTGCAGGTCTCCCGGGTGTTTCTAGGTACCGATGGATGCAAGAAGGGTCATGAAACGCAATCGTCGCTTGGACGTCGCACATGCTGAGGCGTAGTCTGCATTAAGGAGAAAAGAATTGATAAAGAATGCTGGAACTCTTTTGGCGATGTTGTACCTGTTGGCGTCGGCGATCGTCGCCGATGATCGCGTGTTGGCCAATTCGCCTCAGAAAGACTTGGAGTCTTATGCGGTTGTGGTGAAGGCGTCGACCGCACAGGATGCTGAATGGAGAAAAGTGGTCGACGCTCTGAAGCAAAAACACAATGCAACCGTCATCACTTATACGAGCTCCGTCGATGAGACGCTTGCTGCATTGAGTGATCTGTTTCCCCGATATGCGTGCTTCGTAGCCAAGCCCGAAGGCGCGGGTCGGTTGTTTGTCGCTCAGGTGCATCAGTTGACCCGACAATTGGATGATGATCCCTATACGGATACCTTGTGGGGTGTCTTGACTGGATACGATGCAGCCAATGCCCTGGAGATTGCCATGACAGACCAACCTCTGGTGATCAAAAAGGTGGCCTCGGGTACCGAGTTTGCGGCTGACATGGTGACCGAAGGTCAATGGTATGACGAGTTGGTGAAAAATAAGCACGTCCGCAAATCATCGGGGGGAGATGCAGAGCAGTTAAACGGGCCTGACGACACGACGAAGCCCATCGTGGACCTGCTTAACAAGTATCATGCTGATGCCATGATCACATCGGGACATGCGACTGAACGTGATTGGCAGATCGGCTTTCGGTATAAGAATGGATATTTTCGATGTGCCGATGGGAAGCTCTTCGGTTTGGATACGAATCAAGAAAAACACATCGTTGATTCTTCCAACCCCAAGGTTTATTTGGCGATCGGAAATTGTCGAATGGGACATGTCGTTGATCAGGATGCGATGGCGCTGGCTTGGATGAATTCCGCGGGTGTTCGCCAGATGATTGGATACACCGTCGATACCTGGTACGGGTACGGAGGTTGGGGGTGTCTTGACTTCTTCATTGAACAACCCGGACGATACACGTTTGCCGAAGCGTTTCACGCAAACCAACATGCTCTGATCCATCGTCTGGAAACTTATTTTCCCAAGGAAGTCTCGCAGGCAAAGTTTCCTCTCGCAGGTCAGCCGCGAATTCGCCAGTTCGAAGTACCCGCCGAAGGCGTCGCATTAGGTTTGCGACCCTTTGATGCGGTTGGTCTGCTTTACGATCGAGACGTGGTCGCGTTTTATGGTGATCCGAAATGGTCAGCCAAAATGGCTTCCCTGCCGAAGTATTTTCAGCAGTCGTTGGAAGTTAGTGATGATGTTTACACGCTGACGATTACTCCGAACCGTGGTTCGGGGTCGTTCGAACCGGTCAATACCAATGGTTCGCAACGCGGGTGGCGGCCGTTTGTTCAGTTTCTCCCGCACCGAATTGAAGATGTCAAAATCGTCGCAGGTGGGGAGATGAAGCCAGTGATCGCCGACGATTTTATTCTGGTGCCCAATCCGCGTACGACGAATCCGGAATCCGAGTATCAATTAGTGTTCAGGGCACAGCGGCAATAGACGAATATGGATTTCAGCCAGTTGTCAGTGTGAGTGTCGACTTGGGCGGATGTGGTAAGTGGACGAAACGGCTTTCTTTTTTCGACGGAGTCATTGTGGGTCATGAAATACCGTTCGAATCGAGTGCTCCGTCTGTGGATTGCGTTGGCCGTGGCGGTGAATGCGGCGAATGCGATGGCCGTCGAGCCTGCAAGTTATGTGTCCGCAGATCTTCCTGATGCGATGACCTTTCTGGATGGCCGAAAAGTTGAAACCCTTGTCGATTGGCAGGAACGTAAAAAGGAAATTCAGCGGCTGTGGTGTGATTACTTTATCGGCCATTATCCGAAAGAGGTGCCGAGTTTGTTATCGGCCAGGGTTGTTCGAGGAGTCGACACGAATGACGGATCGGTGCGACAGCGAATTCGACTAGAGTGGGATACGCCCAATCGGAAGTCATTTGAAATCGAACTCTGGATCCCTGGTGGGGATGGATCGGCCACGAGGCCGCTGCTGTTGACGCAGGCACGTTATTATCAGCGGGAGCACTGGGGTGAGGAAGCACTTAGACGCGGCTATATCGTTTGTATTTATCCGGGGTTGGATGCTCATCACCAAGAGGAGAAATATCCTGACTATCAAAATGTCTGGAGAGAGTTTCAGGGGGAGTACCCAGATGCCAGTTGGAACTCTTCCTTGGGCATCCAGGCCTGGTTGGCAAGCCGAACACTCGATTATCTACTTGATCCACGGTACGACTACGACATCGACGAGGCTGCGGTAGGAATCACGGGGTTCTCGCGTTATGGCAAGCAATCGCTCTATGCCGCTGCCTTTGACGATCGGTTCAAGTGCGTGGTCGCACGCAGTTCAGGATCGCCGACGGCTTGTTCCTACCGGTTCTCCGGCCGGCAGACGTTCATGGAATCTCCGGAAGACTCTCCTGCTGTTTGGCTGATTGACAAGGCGCGAAGCTTTCAAGGACGCGAGCACGAGCTGCCGATCGAGGGCAACGCTTTGATTGCATGCATCGCTCCCAGGCATGTCATGCTTGATACGGCCTATAACGACGGTGGCGATCCAACGTTTGGTGTGGAACGAGGTTATCGAAACGCCAAAAAGGTTTGGCATTTTTTGCAGCAGGGCGACCATCTCTGCCTTCATTATCGGGCAGGGAACCACAATCCAATTACCGAGGCTCAAGTTCAAAGGAATCTTGAATTTTTCGACCATGCATTCGGACGTATTGGCGAGCCAACTGGGCAATTTCCCGAGACGTTACTGCATGACTTCGATTGGCAGAGTTGGCGAGATCGTCAGCGAAACGAAGATGTTACCCTTCCAACGCGTCAAACCGTGCGAGAAAAGATTGGTTGGATGCTTGGCGAACAACCTGCTGACTTCGAAGGGTTTGGCCAGTTCCACATCAAAACGCAAGAAGAGTTGGGAGTTTCAGACCGGTCTCGTGATCGCTGGAAGCCAGCGGGCATCAAGCGAGTGCCTTTTAGTTTCAGCGGAAAGATGCACGGGAACATCTTTTTCGATCCGAAACGTGAGCAGTATCGAGGCACGGTCATCTGGCTACATCCGTGGAATTACTCCCATGGCAGTAACGAAGGTTACGGTGTGCAGGGGACGACCGTCTATGGGCGCCTCGCGAAAGAAGGTTTTGTGGTCGTCATGTATGATCAATTTGGATTTGGTGATCATCTGACCGAAGCGGTTGATTTCTATAACCGATATCCTCATTGGTCGAAGCTAGGACGCGCCGTTCATGATGTGCGAAGCCTCATCGACCTTTTGATTTCGGGCCAAGGCGTCACAGCTGAAGCGATTCCAGAAACCGATCCCGATCGGATCTACTTGTGCGGTTTTGCGTATGGTGGGATGGTGGGCATGTACGCGGCAGCGCTCGACGAACGCATTGCGGGACTTGCCTGCTTTAGTGGCTTCACGCCGATGAGAAGCGATACCGATGCGAAATCGACCGGAGGGATTCGTCAGTACTGGGAATGGCATGCCCTGCTTCCCAAGCTGGGGCTCTATCACGGCCAAGAGTCATCGTTGCCGTATGACTATGACGATCTGTTACAGCTGATTGCGCCACGAGTTTGTTTGATTTATGCCCCGAGGCGAGATCGATTTAGCGATCCTCGTGACGTGGCCGAATGTCTCCGTCGCGCGAGGACCCGCTGGAGCCGTCCGACAGACTTGACGTTTATGGCTCCTGATGATGTCTGCCGATTCCAACGCGATCAGCAAGACGTGTTGGTCAAATGGTTGTCCGAGGTCATTGATTAAACGACGGCGTGTTGACGCAATTCGGCGGTTCTTAAGAGGATGCCTCACCGGCAGCGGGTGCTGCCTGGCCTGCCTTGAGCCCTTCCGTCACTGCCTTGTCAAATTCATCCGCAAAATTCACGTCTGGAACTTCGGCGGGTACCTTTCCATCGTCGGCAGCCTTTTTGGCGGCTGCTAAAAAATCCTTGAGTTGTTCGTCGGTAACGGGCGTTTTGAATTTCCGTTGGCCCTCTGCGTCGACGGTGCTGATGGTATCCAGCACGGTTGTCGTGTCTTCGTCGGAGATGGTTTTTTGGATGACGCCCTGGCTGAATCGTTTGATCGTTGTTTTTGCGGCTGCTTTTTCTTCATCCGTCAGGCCGGATGGTTCGAGATAGACCTTTTCGATCACTCGTGTCATGCTGGCGGCGCCGAAGGGACCCGCTGCCAGCTTTTTGGCGATGTTCCCAAGCTCTTGAAACGTGATCTTTTCCTCTTTGAATTGCTGCCCTAGTTCCGCCAAGCGGCTGTTGATACGCTCTTGTTGATCAACAGGAAGCTGCAGCTCTTGCATGCCTTGCTTCATCCCCTCGAGCATCATGTCTGTGCCCCATTCTCGAAAGGTGCTGGCGACATACCAGATTGAAATCGCCCCGACGATGATCGCGATAAGCGAAAAAATACCACAGCCAATGACGACCTTCGCGCAACCGCTTGAGTTAGGTGCGGATTCTGCAGCGATCGGCGTTTCGGATGGGGGCGTATTTTCGATGATCGTGTCTCCCTCGAAAGATTTTAAGAAGTTCTTCCAATGCGGTTCGTATTTTGGGACTAGACTCGTCGTTACTTCCCAGGCGTGCTGCCCGACAACTCCCAGCAAAGTTGACCCACTATAGCCGTATCGTTCAGGTTGGAAAAGACAGGGCCGCAGTGGGGTATGACGCAATTGATCGCAAGCTCTGAGCACTTAAGCTCGGGTGGGTTGCGTGCAAATCAGTCGGGAGCTTGATCCGGAAGGGTGCCTTATTCATCTCCATCAACCAGCTGAGCTTCAGTCTTGAGGATCCGTTCGATGCGCGTGTTCGATCACAAAATCGACGAGCTGTTGGCGCTGAAAGATTTCCTTGGCTTCTTCATGACCTTTACCTGGAACCACAATCAGCTCCGCGTCACCGCCAAGCTGTCGATATCGCCGAACCAGTTCCGCGGCGTTCCGCTTAATCGGGACAGGACGGTCGCTATCTCCGTGGATATGCAGAATCGGGATCTTCTGTTTGGCAAGTGGGGCGAGACGTTCGAGTGGGTTGTGCTGGTGGAGGTTCTTGCTGAACTCCTGCTCGGTGGTCCCGTAGGCTGCACTTGCTTTTGCGAGGCCAGGCCAACTGCTCAAGTCACACACGGTGTAGATCCCAGCAACGGCAGCGACATGCTTCGGATTCTCCGCAGCCCAGTTGTACAGCATCAGTCCACCGCGGCTTTGCGGCATCAAAACTGCCTTTTTGGCAAACCCGTGATTTTCGACAAGATGTTTGTGGAACTCGCGGTAGGTTTTTCGTCCTGTTGGGTTTCCCATTGATTCACCCACATCAATTCCGGCAATGGCGATGCCGTTGTCCAGGAATTGTCGAAACATCCAGGCATGAGCCGGTCTAGGTTGTCCGCGGATGGTGGGTGCGTACCAGACCCAAGGAAGAGTGCTCGAATCCTCTACGTTTTTTGGGCGAATGAAAAAACCGGGCTGCCCCGATATCTCAAGCAAGGTTATGTCACCATCGATTAATGCAGCGACAGATTCCACCGTCGGCAAAGCTTTGATGACTCGGGCACGAATGCCTTGCGCATCAGCATCTTCCGCATAGATCGCGGACACGAGCGTTTGAAAAGCAATGATGGTCGAGAGGATGCGGCATAGATTCTTCATGGAGAGACTTCCGGAGTGAATTGTGACATGGAAGCGCGTTCAAATCCGCCTGGTGCCGTCTGCAGACTCCCAGAAGAATTTTTCGTGTGGCGAAATATCTTGTGTTGAAATGTAGTCGCTGAAGATGCGCGAAGCAACAATGTGCAAGGCGCAAAGCGAGAATGCAGTCCGGGGACGTGCAAGGCTCCAATGGTGAACTGAGGTGTTCTAGAAGACTGCTAATCAAAGGGAGAGCTTGAGTCGCTGCCATTATTGGCGTCGCCACTGATTTGGTAGTAACTGTTGGGGGAAACCCAATCCGTTAAGCCCTCGATCTCGACGGCATTAAAGCCTCTGACGTTTCCGTAGTCGGAGGTGACATCAAACACCACTTTTACGCGTTCTTTCGAATGCGCCTTCAGGTGTTCGGCCAGGTCATTCGAGAAAAAACCGAGGGAATGGTCTGGGTATTCTTCGAACCTCAGGAGTATCTCCGGTTCCAGGTCGCGGTTGGCCGGAGGCGGGGTAATGGTCCAGGTCATCATGTGCTCCTGAGTTGATTCTTGACCGATGAAGGGGCCGAATCCCGTCAGCAAGAGAATAAATGCAACCGTGAAAATGAGAGGTGCGATCAAGAAAAGCTTGAGAACGTTGGCGTGCGGTCGAAGCAGACGACAGATGAGAACCGTCGCAAGAGTGAAAAGAGGGAGGCCGGCAAGAAAGATGAAAGGTCGAAGATCAATATACGCCAGAATCATCGGACGGCCTCCATGTGGCTGTAATCCATCGTGGGTCGACTATCTGTTTACCCTGAAAACCGAATCGGCGATAGCGGTCAAACGGGAGAGCATCGTCGATGCGATGCCGGACGGTGGCGGCCATCCTTGCGCGACCGTCTCTCAGAAGAAACATGGGTCACCGGGGTTGTTTCAGCAGTTGCTCGGCTTGTTGATAGTTGCGTTTGAACTCACGGTTGTTGGGGTCGAGTCGAAGTGCCTCTCGGAAATATTCGACTGCCTTTTCGAGCTGGCCTCCACGAGCGAACATGGTGCCGAGATTGTTGAATGCATCCGCATTGGTCGGATCAACCTGTACGGCTCGCTGGAAATGTTGGACGGCAAGGTTCGCCTTATTTTGGTGGACATAGATCTTGCCGAGATTGGTGATGGCTTCGCTGAACTCCGGGTCGGCGTTTATGGCTCGTTGAAACAATTGGGCGGCTACGTCAAGCCGGCCCATACTGGCCAGCGATGTCCCGAGATTGTTATAGGCCTCAGCGAATTGGTCATCCGCCTGGATCGCTTTCTGGTAGTGACTAGCAGCGGCGCGCTCATCTCCCCGTCGCGACCAAATATTTCCCATGGTGTTGAGAGCTCGTGCATTGTTTGGGTCGAGTTCCAACGCTTTAGATGCGGATTGTCCTGCCTTATCAATCTTCATTTGAGTCAGGTAAAGCTTGGCCATATGGCGGTGTGGCAAAGGCCACGATGGGTCCAGTTGGCTTAACTCAGCGAAGTGAGCGATGGCGTCGTCGGTCCTGCCGGTTTCTTCTAGCCACGTCGCAAGGCGATAACGGAGCGCGACATCCGCCTGCCAGGTAGCATTCTTGGCACGATCGTGTTCCAGGTATCGTCCAGGGAAACAGGCTGCCCGTTCGGGCGAATCCGATAATAATTCGATGTCTTGTAGTACGGTCTCCAGCGATACAGGACCATGGTAGACAACCGAAAGTCTTCCATTCGCATCGACCAGGAAGCTGCTTGGGAGTGGGATCGACTGTGTTTGAAAAAAGAATTGTTGGTGAAGTTCCTGGAGTCTGCTGATCTGTTCCACATCGCCAATGCCCCATGCATGGGGGAACGACAGTCGCGTCAGAAACTCTTCTATCTCAGTTGGGGTCGGGGCGTCTTCGCTCGCGGCATCGACCGAAACGGCGATGACCTTAATGCGCCCTTCGACTTGAGCTGCTTCTGAAGCGAAGGTACCGAGTTCTTGGACGCACGGAGCACACCATGTGGCCCAGAGATTGACAAGTGTGGGAATACCCTCGTCAAAGCGCTCGACTTCCGTCGTACCGTCCGGTCGGTCGTATTGGATGTCGGGCATCGGAACGTTTGAGAGCAGAGCAATGCGTGCGCCTTCGTCGGTTTCGGCGGGTGGGGAATCACCTGCGACGATGCCGTCAGGGGTGGAACGCGGAGGTAAGCGAACGGCAGCCTGATCCTGCGGCAGTTCATAACGCTCACCTGCGGAAATCTCCTCAAACACCTGACTCGTCCCGCCTGGCCAATGAACCGTGACGTGGTCGATCACTTCGCCGTGGGGCACCCCGAAGTGTACCCATTTCGATGATTGTGAAAGAAAACCTTCACCTGCACGGACGGTATGCACTCGCTTGATCGAAGCGGTGGGATCGTTGGTTTCGGTCAAGGCCAGTTCGACGCGAGCGCCGATCGCGTCGCGATTCGTGGTGCTGCCATTTCCAATCAAGCGAAAGGTCACTGAACTGTTTTCGGTGGGCGTGTCGTTCCTCATCAAACGCAATCGAGGGCCGGTTCGGTTGGAGGTCCAGAAGTCGAGGTCTCCATCTTGATCCCAATCGGTGACCCCGATACATCGGCCGTCGTCGGCGAAATTGAGTCCTGTTACAGCCGAGACCGTCGCAAAACGGTTTTGTCCGGTATTCAGGAAGCAGCAGTTTCGTTCGCGTCCGCTGAATGAACGTCCATCCATGATCATCTGAAAGAGCTGATTTCTTGCTTGGGCCCAGCCGGGTTCGGTTTCCGATTGCTCGTTGTCAGCGGTTCGCGACACGACCTGTCGCCAGAAAAAACTTCACATATCTCGAGTGTCTTCGTGAGTGATGTATCCGTTCGCGACGGCGATATCTAACCAGCCATCATTATTGATGTCGATAAAATTCGAGCTCCATGCCCAGCGGCCCAAATTGACACCGGCCGTCAGGCTAATGTCTGAAAAGCCTTTTTCACCGAGATTCTGGAAGAGTGAGTTGCCGCGAGCAAAACGTTGGAGTTGAGAGCGGACCTCAGCTGTCGAGTCTGGCTTGAAATTTTTCTGCCGAGTGATCCGATTTCCGGCCGACGAAAACATGTTGCCGACATAAAGGTCGATGTTTCCATCCTGATTGATGTCGCCCCAGGCGGTTGACATTCCCGAGGCCATGTCTTCCACGCCTTGTTCGGCAGCGACGTCGACGAAGTTGCCGCCATCATTACGGAAGAGATTGTTTCGACCAAAATCGTTGGCGACATACAGGTCTTGGTCGCCATCGTTGTCATAGTCTTCCCAACTCGCTGCCCAGGTGAAACGTTGGTTATTGGCGTCGAGTCCTACCGTTGAGGTGACATCGTCCCATGTCCAGGGACTGCCTTCCGATAGGTTGTTGCGGAACAAGGTGTTCTTTCCCGCCTCGTTTGAATCATGGTAGACGCGATTCGGGGCGGCGATCTGAATAGACTGTTTCGATGCCGTTTCATCGGCAGTAATCGACTCCGGCGGGGACGAGGATGTTTCATCGGAGGAGCGTTTTCGTGAGGCGAAATAATCATTCGGGTAATCGACGCAGACGTACAGGTCGAGATCGCCATCAAGATCGTAATCGGCGGCGCTGATCGATGTGGTGTCGTCATCGGTTGGCAAAACCTCTCGCACGACGAATCGCTCACCGATGTTTTCTGCTACGACTAATCCACCCAAAATTGCGACCACCAGATCTTGGTCGCCGTCATTGTCCAGATCGACGAACAATGCGCTGCGAGATCCGTCCAGCCAATCGACCTGCCAGGCATCAGAGGCATCACGGGCAGTGCCGTCTGCTCTTTGAAGGAACAAACGATTTGGGAGATTGGCCTCCTGGCAGACGTAAACATCATCCAAGCCGTCGCCGTTGACATCGCCAATCGCAAGGCCAGGATTGCCCATTGGGGAGGAATAACGCAGGTCCTGAGTCTGGTTTAACCAATTATTAAGCCCCTGCAAGAACTGCGAGTTGTAATAGGGGGTGTCGCCTAAGACAGACTGAGTGCAATCCGCGAAAAGCGGTTGCGGTGTTTTGCTGATCGTCTCCTCAAAATCGTCAACGCGAAGGTTTTGCAATCGCAATTGACCCGAATCAGGTTCGATGGACCATTGAATGTCCCAGGTGGCATGCTGTTCGATGATCTCATCTCCGGATTTGCCGGAGACAGCCATGTACTGGCGAGTGTCTAACCGATTCTCTTGCTCTGTGACTCGCACAACCTTGAATTCATATTCGACGTCTTTCGCCGCTGACCAAAAGACGCGAGCTTCTTCAGCGGCAGCGAGAAATTCGGTCGTTTCCGGGATTTCCTTGCCGTCCGAAGTCTCAGCAGACGTTTCCCGGTTCCAGGCTCGTACCTCAAGCACGTCGTCGGAATAGACGGTGTCCAGCATGCGAGGTACAAGTGGTTCGCTCGTGGCTTTGCCGTCGCAGAGAGAACGTAACTGAACCTCGGATGAATCTGCCCCGAATATTTGAGTTCCAAGTTTTTTCAGGGCCCGCTGCGCTAATTGCGATTGCGACTCGGTCTGCCAGCCATCACTGACAGGGTTATCTGGATCCGAAGGCTTCTTCGGAGACGCTAATGAGCCGATCTCACGCCTCTGCTCGGGTTCCGGTTCAAGCTTTCCAGCGTCCGCGGCTTTATCAGGTTCGATTTTGGACGATTGGAAATATTGGAGAGTGAAAGCCGCTAGCACGACAACGGCGATCCCAATTCCCGCAGCTTGGACTGCTATTGGGCCCTTTTTGGTCATTTTATGCGGGGGTTTTGAGTTCATCGTTCTATTAGGGGGCGACGGCTATCGTTGGATTATAGTCCTTTACATCTTCCTATGTGTTTGTCGCTGAATCTCATCTTACCGTCTTGCAATTACTGATTCCGTTTAAATTACCATGAAAAGTTTGCAATTGGCTGCCGCTGCCATTAAGGTAATCCACGAAAGTTGTTGATGCAGAGAGATCGCGAACAGAGATCGGCAATTTTAAGTATCACTCGTAGTATTCTCTGGAGGAAAGCAAATGAGCAACAAGATTCTACTGGCAACGTTTTGTGGTGTTCTTGCAGTTTGGTCCACGAACTGCTTCGGTCAGCCATTAGTTGATGGTGACCTTT
>Ga0163179_10001198_pt1 | contig 18466 bp, 29 predicted proteins | sample AtlANTMetagenome_FD_109643 | JGI IMG/M metagenome (GOLD analysis project Ga0163179, IMG submission 109643) | Marine eukaryotic phytoplankton communities from the Atlantic Ocean - Atlantic ANT 2 Metagenome | ecosystem: Environmental > Aquatic > Marine > Oceanic | place: North Atlantic Ocean... | reverse complement strand
GTACTTTTATTTTACCTTTCATCTTTTTACAAGTCAAGGCTTAAATATAAAAAAAAACTTATTAAACATCTTGAGAACTTGTTCTTTTGCCCGTTTTTATTCATAGTTTTTAAATAAGAATGGCAGCAGACGGTTTTTTTTACAATTTATATTATATTTTACTAAAAAAAGCGTATCGGTCTATTAAAGAAACCTTCTGTATGATATAATTTATGATAGAAATTTCGATTTCTTTTATAAATTAAAAATTAAACATATGTCGAGATATCGTGGCCCACGTGTCAAAATTGTTAAACGATTAGGTACTCTTCCAGGTTTAACTAGAAAATCACCTAAAAAGCGTTCTAATCGAGCTAGATTATCCCAATATGGTATTCGACTTTGTGAAAAGCAAAAGCTTCGTTATCATTACGGTCTTAGTGAGCATCAATTACTTCGTTACGTAAAGCAAGCTAAGCAAGCAAGTGGCTCTACAAGTCGTTCATTAATGAAAAGCTTAGAGTTACGTCTTGATAATATTGTTTTTCGTCTTGGCTTTGCCCCTACAATTGTCGCAGCGCGCCAATTAGTTACACACGGGCATATTACAGTCAATGGTAAATTATTAAATATTCCAAGTTATAGTTGCCGAATCGGGGATTCTATTGAAGTTCAACCGGTTAAAACATCACAGACTTTAGTAGAGAATTTTATTCAAACTGCTCCACGCCGTTCAAAGCGTGCTTCTATCCCACCCCACTTAAATTTACGCCAAAATGAATTATCGGGTCAAGTTCAATCAGAACCAAGATTAGATTGGACAGGTTTACAGATTAATGAATTGCTAGTTGTTGAGTTTTACAGCTAAGCAACTAGCTAATATGGCGACATAGCCAAGTGGTAAGGCAGGGGATTGCAAATCCTTGATCCCCAGTTCGAATCTGGGTGTCGCCTCCATACTAAACAAAAAATGTTTGAAATTTTAAATAACCTCGGTATTTAGCCTTTGTTTTTAGTAAAAGTTAAAAACATATGCAAAAATAACATTAGGAGGATTTTATATTATGATGGAAACAAATATTTTAGGTCTAATTGCAACGGCTTTATTTGTTATTATTCCTACTTCTTTTCTATTAATTCTTTTCGTAAAGACTGAGGCTCAGTCATAAAGGTTCAGGTTCTATCCTAAACTTAATTAAATTTATTTAATCCTTTTATAGAGGTACTCGAAATATGCAAATGATTTTGCTTGCTAAATTACCGGAAGCTTATGCTCCCTTTGACCCACTTGTGGATATTTTACCTATTATCCCTATTTTATTTTTCTTACTAGCGTTTGTGTGGCAAGCAGCTGTAAGTTTTCGCTAAAATAAAAAAGGACGGGTTAGTAGCTCAGTAGGTAGAGCATTCGGCTTTTAACCGACTGGTCGTGGGTTCGAATCCCACCTGACCCAGTCGGAACGCTGGGATAGCTCAGTTGGTAGAGCAGAGGATTGAAAATCCTCGTGTCACCGGTTCAAATCCGGTTCCTGGCAGATGGGGCGTCGCCAAGTGGTAAGGCTGCGGGTTTTGATCCCGCCATTCGGAGGTTCGATCCCTTCCGCCCCAGTGAAAAGAACTACTATTTTTATGGATTTTCCTGCACTATTTTCTGCTGTTTTTATTAGCTGTTTTGTATTAAGCTTAACAGTCTACTCTGTTTATTTAGGTTTCGGTCCAGGTTCGGAAGAATTACGCGATCCTTTTGAAGAACATGAAGACTAACTGCATCTAGCTGGATTTGAACCAGCGATGTCCTTAATAAGGAAAGAGGATTATGAGTCCCCTGCCTTCGACCCCTCGGCCATAGATGCTATTGCCCCCCTGATCTTTCTTCAGGGGGGTATTTTTTTTGTCAGTATAAAAAAAAGCCCTTAAGTCTTAATTAAAGACTTAAGGGCTTTCTTGCCTTTGTAGTGAAACGGATTATCACATCGACCTTCTAAGTCGAGATTTCTGGTTCGAGTCCAGACTGAGGTAATAATACCTATTTACTTGGTAAAGACCATTCAATACCCGACTTTGATACTAATTGTAAAGCTTTTTCAAATAAGGAATCAGCGTTACCTTCTTTACTATGAAGTAATTCTTTAAATTTTTCTTCACTTAAAGAAAAACCTTCGCTTTTTAAAGATTCAAACACCTTTTTCAAGCTATTTTCATCGGGTTTATTGCGCCACTCTTGACGCAATTTTTTATCAAATTCAGGATATAAACCTTTTTTAACACCATAACTGATCTGACCACGACGTTTTAACGGAGCTTCTTTATACAATAAAAGTAACTCAGCTAATGCTTGTTTTAATAAAGGTCGTGGAACAATTAAATCTAATAAACCATGTTTTAAAAGATATTCAGATGTTTGAAAATTATCTGGTAACTTTTCTTGTAAAGTCTGCTCAATTACACGACGACCAGCAAATCCGATTAGGGCTTTAGGTTCAGCTAAAATTAAATCTCCAAGCATAGCGAAACTTGCCGTAACTCCACCAGTTGTTGGAGATGTTAAAACTGAAAAATAAGATAAGTTTGCTTCATGTTGGTGTACATGAAGAGCAGCAGAGATTTTTGCCATTTGCATTAAACTTAAAATACCTTCTTGCATACGAGCCCCACCAGACGTACAAACTAAGATAACCGGTAAACCTAATTGCGTTGCATATTCAATTAAACGGGTAATTTTCTCCCCTACAACGGAGCCCATACTACCACCCATGAAATTGAAATCCATTACACCTAAAGCAATCGGAATCCCTTCGATATTACCTATACCCGTTTGGACCGCATCTTTTAAACCAGTACGTTCTTGAGCTTCTACAATTCGATCTGCATAAGCTTTTTGATCCTTAAAATTTAAAGGATCACAAGGTTGTAAATGGTTATCTAAAGGCTGCCAAGTATTCTCATCAATTAAATAACCAATACGATCTTGACTTGTTAATTGGAGATGATGACTACAATTTAAACACACATGATAATGTTCTTTTAAGTGTTTAATATAAAGAATTGATCCACATTGATCACATTTTGTCCAAAGTACTTTACTCATTTATGAAATATATATCCAATAATCTAGGATTGATTTTGTTTGTTGGTATTTGATTTACGCACTCTCAATTACAAGTTGAAGAATATTTTTAAAATCTTCTGGATTTGTTAAAGCTAATTGAGCTAATACTTTTCGATTTAATCGAACTTTACTTTTTGCCAATAAATTAATAAATTGGCTATAACCAATACCATATAAACGGGTAGCACTGTTGCAACGGACAATCCATTGTTTTCGAGCTTCTCTTTTTCGATTGCGACGGTCAACATAAGCATAACGTAATGCTTTCATGTTATGCTGCTGTGCTGATCGAAACAATTTAGAGTTAGCACTTCGTGCACCTTTAGTATTTTTAAGAACCTGACGGCGTCTTTTACGTGCAACCGCTCCACGTTTTACTCTTGCCATTTATTTTTGACCTCCTCGACGACGAACAATAGCAACAAGGCACATTTGACGGGCACGTTTCACTGATTTAGCTAATTGTCGTTGTTGCTTAGCTGTTAAACCTGTCACACGGCGTGGTAAGATACGACCTTGTGTTGAAATATGACGTCTTAATAACGTCGTGTTTTTATAATCCAAGACATAGCCTAAATCACCTTTGATGGCTTGTTCTTTATTTGAAGAACCTTTCTTAGGTGGTTTATTTTTTAAGCTTGCTATAAAATTGCGGCGTTTTCCTTGTGCCAAAATTCGTTTACGAATTTTTAAATTTGATGGTTTACTCATAATTTTTTACTATTTTAACACAAACACTTTAGTTAGCTACGACGGTTAGATTCAGCCATACGGTGCATCTCATCGCGACGTTTAACTGCTCCTCCCAATTGTTGGGAAGCATCTAAAATCTCTTGACTTAATTTAGATACCATTCCTTTTCCACCACGCGAACGTGCTGCTTGTAAAATCCAACGGATAGCAATTGAACGGCCACGTCGTGGGTCTAAAGTATTAGGTGTTTGGAACGTTGAACCACGAACACGTTTAGATTTCACTAAAGTAGATGGTGTAGCGTTTTGAATCGCCTGTTCAACCACCTGTACAGGGTTCTGTTGGGTTTGATTTTCAATCTCATCCATAACCCCATAAACTAGACGGTAAGCTAAAGCTTTTTTACCATCTTTTAATACTTGATTTACTAAAGCTTGGATACTGACACTTTGAAAAATTGGGTCAGGTTTTAATTCACGCTGTAGCGTTTTAGATGATTTTTTACGTGGCATATTTTTTCTTAAACTAAATAACCTTTTAATGGGTTAAATAAATCAAATAGATAATCAACCGCACTTAATATAGCGCGACGAGGATGAATACTATTATCAGTTAATAATTCCAAAAAGATGTATTCATTATCTTCCCCTGTAATAGGATTTAATTCTTTTTGTATTGTATAATTAACGCGCTTTATAGGAAAAAATGATCCTCCTATAGCTAAAAATGGAGTAGTTTTAGAAGAAAAAGACTTAGGATTAAATTTTGTACCGTATTCAATACGAAATTCACCTGAGAGTTGACCATCACTACTTATAGAAGCGATTACTTGATTTGGATCTACTACTGTTAATCCTTTTGGTAATACTAAATCTTTAGCATATACCAAACAAGGCCCTTGTTTATTTAAGAAACCTAAAAGTGGTTTAGTTTCGAGATCAAATTCAGTGGTCAAGACAACCTCTCGTAAATTTAATAAAATCTCCAGTACAGATTCTCTTACTCCTTCAAGAACCATAAATTCATGTTTAGCACCTTGGAATGAAGCACTTGTAATACCCCAACCAGGCACTCCGTCTAATAAAGCTCGACGTAAATTATTTGCTATTGTAAGACCTTGTCCCTCTTGAATAGGGCCTAACCCAAAGCGGGTATAACGTCTTGTTGGAGATAATAATTGATCTACTAAACAATCAATATGGTATTTTTGAGTCATACTTCTCTTATTACAGTCTACGCTGTTTTGGTGGACGACAACCATTATGAGGTAATCCTGTTGTCTCACGGAATAGTGTTACCACAAGTCCTGTTTTACTGATTGCTCTCGTTGCTGCTCGTCGACCTGGACCAGGCCCATGAACAAAAACTGCCACTTTTCTTAAGCCTTTCTCATAGCCAGCACGACTTGCGCGCTCAGATGCTATTTGGGCTGCGAAGGGTGTTCCTTTACGAGCACCTTTAAAGCCGCACGCTCCTGAAGAAGACCAGCATACAACATCACCATTCAAATCAGTGATTGTCACGATAGTATTATTAAAACTAGAGTTTATATAAATAATACCTTTAGTAACTTTCTGTTTCGGTTTACGAACTACCATAAATATTTATATATTTTTTTCTAAGAATTAACGTTGACGCTGTTTGTGTTTTGGGTTCGAACAAATTACCATAACACGGCCACGTCTTCGAATAACTCGACAATTAGAACACATTTTCTTAACTGAAACACGTACTTTCATTTTTTATTTAATATTAAGAATATATTACATTCGATAAATAATGCGACCTCGTGTTAAATCATAAGCACTTAGTTCGACTTTTACACGATCACCCACAATAATTTTGATTCTATTTTTTCGAATTTTACCAGACAAATGACTTAAAACTAAAAAGCCATTTTCTAATTGAACTCGAAATAAACCATTTGAGAGGGCTTGAGTGACTTTTCCCTCCATCTCAACTCCTTTGTTTGTTGGTTGGTTTTTAATTTGACTCACTTTACCAGATCTCACATAAAAGTTCACCACCAAGTGATTTATTACGTGCTTCCTGACCTGTCATTAAACCTTGGGACGTGCTTAATACAACTAAACCCATTCCATCTAAAATGCGTGGAATTTTTTTACTTTTGATATAAACACGTTTACTTGGTCTACTTAATCGTGTAATATTTAAAATTTTTGATTCCGCTCCTCTTTCTCCTAATACTACGACAAAATATTCTAATTTAGGAGAAATTTGAAAGGCACCTTCAATAAAATTTTCTCTTAATAACAAAGAGGCTAAACTCCAATTCAGGTTTGTTTGAGGAACGCAAATCGTTTTACGGCGTGCTAGAATTCCATTTCGAAGTTGAGTGAAAAAAGCACTAATAGAATCACTTGATTGACGTTTTAACATAATACAAAAAATTTAATTAGTTGCGAACGGAACACCTAAACCTTGGAGTAAGCTTAAACTTTCTGCATCCGTTCCACAAGATGTCACTAAGCAAATATCCATTCCACGAACTTGATCGATTTCATCATAATCAATTTCAGGGAACATTAGTTGTTCATCTAAACCTAAGCTATAATTACCTTTACCATCAAATCCTTTAACACTTACACCTTGAAAATCTCTAATTCGAGGTAAAGCTAAATGGACTAAACGGTCAAAAAATGCATTCATTTTTTCACCACGTAAAGTAACAGACATACCTACAGGAACATTTTCGCGGATTTTAAAACTTGCGATAGCTTTTTTAGATCGCTTTACTGTAGGTTTTTGCCCTGTAATTAAACTCACTTCATTTAAACACGTCTCTAAATATTTTGGATTTTGAGCTACTTCACCAACACCTCGATTAACAACAATTTTTAAAATACGAGGTAATTGATGTGTGTTTTTATAATTGAAAGAATCAAAATGCTTAGATTCGATTAGTTGTTCGTAGCGCTCAATATAATGTTTCATAATTTTTATTTAAATAAAATAACAAATAATTTATTACTTAACCTATAAAACTTCAGGCGCTAATGAAATAATTTTTGTGAAATTTTGGTCCCTTAACTCACGGGCAATTGGACCGAATAGGCGTGTACCACGAGGTTGATCTTCGGCGTTTACGATAACAGCTGCGTTTTCTTCAAAACGCAAAGTAATACCATTTTCACGCTGTAATCCTTTACGTGTACGCACTACTACTGCACGTACAACATCCGACTTTTTAACCGGCATATTAGGTGCAGCATCTTTAACAACCCCAATAAAAACATCACCTACATTGGCATATTTTTTGCGGCCGCCTAAGACTCGAATACACATAATTTTTCGAGCACCAGTATTATCAGCAACTTTTAAAAAACTTTGGGCTTGAATCATATGTACAATAAAAATTTTTAAGTTTTTCTGAAGAAATTATATTAGTTAGTAACTAAGTCTTTTGAAATAAAACGAGTACGCATTGGCATTTTAGCCGCAGCTAATTTCATCGCTGTACGGGCTACTTCTTCAGAAACACCATCCAGTTCATAAATTACACGGCCAGGTTTTACTACAGCTACCCAAAAAGAAGGGACACCTTTACCAGAACCCATTCGAGTTTCTGCAGCACGCATAGTAACGGATTTATCTGGAAAGACACGAATCCAAACTTGACCACCACGACGAATATTACGAGTAATCGCACGACGACCCGCTTCGATTTGTCGGGAATTTAACCAACATGGTGTTATAGCTTGTAGACCAAAAGACCCAAAAGAAATTGTATTTCCACGGTTAGCCTTCCCTTTCATTCGACCACGGTGGTGTCTACGAAATTTAGTACGTTTTGGACTAAGCATATTAATTTTAAAGAAAATTGTAAATTAATTTTGATTTTTTGAAAGAATCAGATATTTTCCTGACCCTTCTAATTTAATATTTTTTATTAAATAAAAAATAAATTGTTTCTTTGTTTGAGAATAAAAAATACTTTTCTCAATCCAATAAAAGCCAAGATTAAAAACCCCTAGGGCTTCAAACGAGTGACGCCAAAGGTTTCTTTGCTTTATTAATGGAAGTTTATTCAACTTCAAACGATTTAAAACTATTCGGTTATTTTTACAGAATAAATGAATTGATAATTCGTTTTCTTTTATTGAGTTACTTGTTTCTTTCTGTATTTGAATAGTTTGTTTTAAATTATTTTCAATTTGAGGATTATAAAAAGCTTTCAAAATAGAAAATAATTCGAGTCTAATACGTGACCTTGGAAGTAATAGAGATGTATTTGTGGAATCTGCAAAAAGGGGTAGTTGCCAATATTTGCAAATACGTAGAATTTCGTTCCTATGAACCCAAATTAAAGGTTTATATAAATCTTGATTAAATACGGTACCTGGACTAAAAAAACCACGTATTATTTGTTGCATCAAAAAAGTTTCAACTTCATCATTTAAGGTATGACCCGTTAGGATAAAATTATATTTATACTTTTTTGCAATTCGCGTAAATACCTTTAATCTCCATTCGCGACTTTCTGCTTCAGTTACAGTTGGATTACTTGGAATACTTGAATACAAAGTAACATTCATATTTAATTGTCTTAATAAAGAAAGCCACGAATCAATATAGTTAGCTTTATTTAAAGAGACTGTATCCCAATAATGCTGACAATGAATAATACCAACCCTAACTCGTCGATCATTAGATAATAATTTTTGATAAATAATGATAAAAAAAGTTAGACAAGTAGAATCCTGACCTCCAGAAAGAGCTATTAAAATATTTAAGTCGCTTTTTTTCCCGGAATAAATATCCTGGTTAAAAGCATATAAAATATGCTTAATCGACAGTTTCAGAACCGAAGAAGAAGTCTTGGGCACGTTTAAAAATTCCTTTGTAAGGTGTGTCTAAATCAATTATATAATCTTGTTTACCTACTAATCGGCGGGCTGCATTTTCTAAAGCAATTCCTGATAAAGTTAAACGTTTTTTCATAACTAAAGGTTGTCCACGATTAGTTGAAATAATAGTATAACTATCTTCAGGGATAGCACCTAAAAGAGGAATACCTAACATTTCTTGTACATCCGCAACCGATAGCATATCACCATTTTTGATCATATCTGTACGAACGCGATTAACAATCAACTTAACATTATAAATCTCGTTAGCTTCTAATAAACCTGCAACCCGATCCGCATCACGTATAGCGGTAATTTCCGGTGTTGTTAAAATTAATGCTTCTTTTGCCGGTGCAATAGCATTAACAAAACCTACATCGATACCAGCTGGACAATCTATAAAAATAAATTGATAACCTAGATTTTGGATAGATTGAACTAAGTTTGTCATTCCCTGGCGAGTAATATTATAACGTTGGCGGTTTTTTGATATTGATAACAAAGACAAATTTTTCCATCGCTTATCAGGAACCAAGGCTTGATCAAGACGACACTCACCATCCAGAACTTCCATTGCAGTATAAATAACTCGATTCTCTAAACCTAAAAGAAGATCTAAATTGCGTAAACCAATATCAGAATCAATTAAAGCAACTCTATAACCAAGACGGGCAATAGACATACCAAGATTAGCTACTGTGGTAGTTTTACCGACTCCACCTTTACCGGATGTTACTACAATTACCCGCGATTGATTGGGATCACGACTTTCCGGGTTTTGAGAAGCTTTTACAAGCGTTGGTGATAATTCTTTTTTATTTAAAAGATTGGAATTAATATTGATCATCATAATCCCCTCCTTAAGGAAGACCTTCAACTGGAACTTTTAAAAAACGAGCTAATTCTGTTGCTTTTTCTTCTAAGCTAGCTAATGAAGAGGGTTCAAATTCATTTGTTAACGGATATTGACGTTTTCCTTTTAAGCGTAAATATAACGTTTGACGTGGTTCAGTTTCTAATTTAATACTTTCAACTTCACTCATATTAAATTCCAAATTAATCGAACGTGCTTTTCCTGGAAACCCATAACGAAAAATTCGAACTTTTTGACTTTCTAAATCAAATTCATTAAAACCTTCACCAACAGCCCAATAAATAGTTAACCCTAAGTAAGCACCTAAAGCTAATCCCACCAACCCATAGAAGGTCATTACAAGACCTTGAGGGAAAAAAGTGATAGAAGACACCCAACCTAGATAACTAAAAAGACCAGCACCTAAAAAACCCAAAGAACCAAGAAGAACAATCCCCGCTGTTACTAAATTACTTAATCGGCGTGATCCACGTACAGGAACAACCTTTTTTAATTCTGTTGCATTCATTAATTTTTACTCTTTAGCCTCGCGCTTTTAAACGCGCTGCTTTACCTTTTTTATTACGTAAAAAGTTTAATTTAGCACGACGTACTTTACCTTGAGCTACAACTTCAACTTTAACGATAGCTGGTGAATAAAGAGGAAAAATACGTTCGATACCAACTCCTTGGAAAATACGACGCACTGTAATAGTACTTTTTATTCCATTATTATGTCGACGAATAATAGTCCCTTGGTAATTTTGAACACGAGTTCGATCACCTTCACGGATTTGAACTCCAACTTTCACTGTATCACCGACACTTACGGAAGATCTAGCTTGGTCTTTAAATCCTTCTAATTGAGGCGCTTCTACTTTTTGTATCCACTTATTCATAAAATTTCTATAAAAATTATAATTACCTTTTCTTAAACCTTTATATAAATTTATATAAAGATTTAGGAAAAGGTTAAAAAATTAATGCTTAATTGAATATCCAATTAAGCATTAATTTTTGATACTACACCTGCACCTACTGTACGTCCACCTTCGCGGATTGCGAAACGCATACCATCTTCAATGGCAATAGGTTGAATTAATTCAACTACCATTTTAATACGGTCACCAGGCATTACCATTTTTGTCTCTTCACCTTCATCGCTTAGGAAAGAATCAATTTTACCTGTTACATCAGTAGTTCGTACATAGAATTGTGGGCGGTACCCAGCTAAGAATGGTGTATGACGGCCACCTTCCTCTTTATTTAAGATGTAAACTTGGGCTTCAAAATTAGTATGTGGTGTAATTGTACCTGGCGCAGCAAGTACCATACCACGTTCAATATCATCTTTTTGAATACCACGTAGTAATACCCCTACGTTATCACCCGCAACACTTTGGTCTAAAGTCTTCTGGAACATTTCTAGACCTGTAACTGTAACTTCACGAGTTTCACGCAGACCTACAATTTCAATAGTATCACCAATTTTTACACTACCACGTTCTACACGTCCTGTAGCTACAGTACCACGACCAGTAATAGAGAATACGTCCTCAACTGCCATTAAGAATGTTTTATCTGTATCACGTTCTGGTGTAGGTACATACTCATCTACTTGATCCATTAAGTCATAGATTTTATCGATCCATTCGTTATCACCACGACCTGCTTCCGGACTTTCAATTAAAGCTTCTAAAGCTAATAAAGCAGAACCTGAAACTAAAGGTACTTCATCACCAGGGAATTCATAGTTTGATAATGTTTCTCGAACTTCTAATTCTACTAATTCAATCAGTTCCTCATCATCTACCTGATCCTGTTTATTTAAGAATACTACGATATTAGGTACACCTACTTGTTTCGCTAATAGTAAATGCTCTTTTGTTTGTGGCATTGGACCATCAGCTCCGGAAACTACTAAAATAGCACCGTCCATTTGTGCAGCACCAGTAATCATGTTTTTTACATAATCCGCGTGTCCAGGACAGTCTACGTGAGCATAATGACGTTTTTCTGTCTCATACTCTACGTGCGCTGTATTAATTGTAATACCACGAGCTCGTTCTTCTGGAGCAGAATCGATTTCGTCATATTTTTTACCACCACCACCACTTTGTGCAGACATAGCCATAGTGATAGCAGCTGTTAATGTAGTCTTACCATGATCTACGTGACCAATAGTGCCAATATTTACGTGTGGCTTATTACGCTCAAACTTTTCACGAGCCATAAAAAAAATAGAAAGGAACCTTGATTTAATTTTGGTTATTTATGGGGATGGAGGGACTTGAACCCTCACGGTCTATTAAAACCAACGGAGTTTAAGTCCGTAGCGTCTACCATTCCGCCACATCCCCGACGGAAAGAGAGGGATTCGAACCCTCGGTACAGTTACCTGTACATAACATTTCCAATGTTACACCTTCGGCCACTCGGTCACCTTTCCAACGTTAAGGCCTATGTGTATTTTATAATGTCAAAAAATGGGGCGAACGACGGGAATTGAACCCGCGCATGATGGAGTCACAATCCATTGCCTTACCACTTGGCTACGCTCGCCATTTACTACCATTTTCTATAGATAGTTTAACAAAAAGAATATTATTTGACTAGTTTAAAACGAAAAAAGGGCGTATAGGATAAAATCCTATACGCCCTTATGAAAAGAAAGTTATTTTCTATTACATGCTAGTCCAACTCATGCCTACATCATCAATGATTACACTAGAGTTATAGATTTCTAGAATAATTACTAAGAATACAGCAAAAAGACCCATAAAAAAGCCCATTAATGGTGTAGTACCCCAACCAGGAGATACTTTACCATATTCTGAATTTAATGGTTTTAAAAGACTTCCAAGAATAGTTACTTTACTTGTATTATTGTTTGCAGCCATAAGTTATTTGATAATACGAGGAGGTTCGCGGAAGAAGATAGCAAAGAAAATGATACCTAAAGTACCAACTAATAAGAATGTATAAACAAGTGCTTCCATGATTATTTTTAGTTATAAAGGTTATCTCGGTAGAATCGTCCTTTAACAGCAGTAGATTCATCACCAAGTTTTTCAAAAGCACCAAATTCAATCTGATCGTCTAAGTCTGGATCAATACCAGCAAATACGTCACGGAATAATGTACGTGCGCCATGCCAAATATGACCAAAGAAGAATAATAGACCGAATTGAAGGTGACCGAAAGTAAACCAACCACGTGGGCTACTACGGAATACACCATCAGATTGAAGTGTAGCACGATCAAATTCAAAAATTTCACCTAATTCAGCTCGACGTGCATATTTCTTAACAGTTGAAGGATCACTAAATGTTAAACCATCTAATTCACCACCACTGAAAGTAACACTTACACCAACTTGTTCCACACTATATTTTGATTCAGCTCGTCGGAAAGGTACATCCGCACGAACAATACCATCTTCATCTACAAGTACAACTGGGAATGTTTCAAAGAAAGTAGGCATACGGCGAACAAATAATTCGCGGCCTGTCTTATCTGTGAATGTAGCATGCCCTAGCCAACCTACAGCAATACCATCACCACTATTCATGGCACCAGTACGGAATAAACCACCCTTAGCTGGGTTGTTTCCGATATAATCGTAGAAAGCTAATTTTTCTGGAACATCTGACCAAGCTTGTGATACTGATTTTCCATCAGCAAGGCTTTTATTTACACGCAATTCAATTTCCTGTTGGAAATATCCTTGATCCCACTGATAACGTGTAGGGCCAAACAGCTCAATTGGAGTTGCTGCTGAACCATACCACATAGTTCCTGCTACAACAAAAGCTGCCCAGAATACTGCGGCGATACTACTAGATAATACTGTTTCAACATTACCCATACGAAGACCTTTGTATAATCTTTGTGGTGGACGTACTGTTAAATGGAAAATACCTGCAATGATTCCTAAAATACCTGCAGCTACGTGGTGAGCTGGAATACCACCTGGGTTATAAGGATCAAATCCGTCAGCTCCCCAGGAAGGAACTACAGCTTGTACGCTTCCTGTTAATCCGTAAGGATCAGAAACCCACATACCTGGTCCAAATAAGCCTGTTAAATGGAAAGCACCAAAAGCAAAGCAAAGGCCTCCAGATAAGAATAAGTGAATACCGAAAATCTTAGGTAGATCTAAAGCTGCTTCCCCTGTACGAGGATCACGGAATAAATCTAAATCCCAGTAAACCCAGTGCCAGATGGCAGCTAAGAAACATAACCCAGATAAGATAATATGAGTTGCTGCTACACCTTCGTAGCTCCAAATGCCTGGTGCATTAGCAGTTTCACCACTAATAGTCCAACCACCCCAAGATTGAGTAACACCCAAGCGAGTCATGAAAGGTAATACAAACATACCTTGTCGCCACATTGGGTTTAAAACTGGGTCAGATGGATCAAAAACTGCAAGTTCATAAAGAGCCATTGAACCAGCCCAACCTGCAACTAATGCTGTATGCATTAAATGAACAGCGATCAAACGACCGGGATCATTTAAAACAACAGTATGAACACGATACCATGGTAACGCCATACAATAATTTTTTGTTTAAAGAAAAAATGAAATTTATTACTTACTCTCTATATTAATTTTTTGCATTAATTTTTTGCAAAATATTTCTTTAAAATTTTAGTGCAAAGTTCTTTAGAATAAACCTAAAGTAATAGCTTGGTCAATTGGCATTGTTGCACCAATACCTTGCCAAATAGCAAAAACTGTACCTACTAAAAATACCACACTTGCTACTGGACGGCGGAAAGGGTTTTGGAATTTATTAATACCTTCAATAAAAGGTACAGTAATAAGTCCTGCTGGTACAGCTGCCATTAATAAAACACCAAGAAGTTTGTTAGGAACTGTACGCAGTAAGTTAAATACTGGGTAGAAGTACCACTCTGGAAGAATTTCTAATGGAGTTGCAAATGGGTTTGCAGGTTCACCTACAACAGCTGGATCTAAAGTAGCTAATCCGATAACAGCTGCAAAAGAACCAAAAATAACTACAGGGAACATGTATAGTAAGTCATTTGGCCATGCAGGTTCACCATAATAGTTATGACCCATACCTTTAGCTAATTTAGCTCGTAATACAGGATCACTTAAATCAGGTCGTTTAGTAACAGACATAATAATTTTTAAATATTGAAAGATTTACGTTCAAATAGACAAGACAGTAAGGCGAAATTTATCTTTTTAAAGAAAAAGAAAAGTATTTTTTTTAAAGAGGTCCAGAAATACCTTGTTTACGAATCATTAAGAAGTGCATTAACATGAACACTGCTGTTAATAAAGGTAATACAAAAGTATGTAAACTGTAGAAACGAGTTAAAGTCATTTGACCTACACTTGCACCACCACGTAGTAGCTCTACTAATGGACCACCTACTACAGGAATTGCATCAGGTACACCTGTTACAATTTTAACAGCCCAGTAACCTACTTGGTCCCAAGGTAAAGAATACCCTGTAACACCAAAAGATACTGTACAAACAGCCATGATTACACCAGTAACCCATGTTAATTCACGAGGCTTTTTGAATCCACCTGTTAAGTAAACACGGCAAACATGAAGAATCATGTTTAAAACCATCATACTTGCAGACCAACGGTGGATTGAACGGATTAACCACCCAAAGTTTACATTAGTCATAATGTATTCAACTGAAGCAAAAGCTTCAGCTACTGTTGGACGGTAATAGAATGTCATTGCGAATCCTGTCGCTACTTGGACAAGGAAACATGTGAACGTGATCCCACCTAAACAGTAAAAAATATTTACATGAGGTGGAACATATTTACTTGAAACGTCATCAGCAATAGCTTGAATTTCAAGTCGTTCTTCGAACCAATTATATACTTTACTCATTTTTTGATTTCTATCTTAATTAAATGTCTTTGTCTTATTACTTAGAGTATCAAGGTACCCAGTAAAAGAACGTACCTTAGGTTTACCAAAATAAATTTGATAACTATTTACGCACTTATTATTTTAACATATTGTAACTATGCCTAATAGAAAATAAGAGTATTTTTTGTTTAAGCCTACTATCGGAATTGAACCGATAACATTCACTTTACAAGAGTGATACTCTACCATTGAGTTAAGCAGGCGAAAAGAATAATTTTCATAATAAATGATATCAATTTTTAAAGAAAAAGACTAGTGTCTAATCTATTATAATTAGCGTCGAAAAAGAAAAATACCCTTTTCGACGCTTAATATAATATGTATAGCACCCATAGATAGACCTTACAGAGAAGAACCTAATCCATGATATGAACCATAGAAAAATAGTGCTAGGAGACCAATAGCAAGTAGACCTACTACCGTACCACTTACCCAAAGAGGGACACGCCCTGTGATTCCGGACTTTGACATAGAATTTTTATAAATTTATTAGATCGTTAAAAAAGAAAAAACAATTAGTTAAAGATGTAACTAGAGAATAGTACTGCTAATACGAAAATTAATAATAATCCCCAATATAAAGCCGTACGGTTTAACTCTACACTTTGACGATTTGGATTTGGATTAGCCATTGTTCGTAATTCGAGGTAATAGTTAAGAAAAGATTAACGTTGGATGAATTGCATTGCAGAAATTGCACCTAAGAAAAATACTGCAGGGACACCGATAGCGTGAATTGCTATCCAACGGACAGTAATAATTGGATATACATATCCTTTTTGACCTGATTTAGCCATTGTTTTATGTTATTTTGTTGGAAAGTTTATTTATTGAAACTATCAAGTTGTTCAAGAGCATCAAATCGACTAGTGATGAATGGAGTTTCTTGACGTTCTTCTGTAAAGTACTCGTTTGGGCGAGGACTGCCAAAAACATCGTAGGCTAAACCAGTACTAACGAAAAGCCAACCAGCAATAAATACAGAAGGTATTGTAATACTGTTAATAACCCAGAATCGAATACTAGTGATAACATCAGTTAGTGGGCGTTCACCCGTAGCGGAAGGACCTGACATAATGAATTGTAATTTAATTGAAGATAAAGAAAAATAAATATTATATAGATATTTATTTTTCTTTAATACTTAAGTAATAATATTAAGAATCTATGTTTATTATAAACGGTGTTTTAATCCATTGCAAATTTTATGTGTTGCGATTGACCTACTTCGTCTAATTTAGCATTTCGACGTAAAGGGCGTGTAACTAATTCAAGAATATCTTTAGTATTCGTGAAGCCATGTATTTGTGCAAATGTAAATTCGACTGACCATTTAGTATTAATACCACGAGCTTCTAAAGGGTTAGCGTGAGCCATTCCAGTAATAACTAAATCAGGCTTTAACTCACGAATTCTCTGAATTTGATTATAATTATCTGGTTTTTCAACAATACGGGGAATCGGTACGCCTTTTTCTTCGCACGTTTGTTTAAGTAATTCTAATTCTGCCATTTGATAACGACGATCCATATATGGAATTCCAATTTCATAAACTACCATCCCACATTTTATTAAAAAACGGGCTAAAGAAACTTCTAATAAATTATCACCCATAAAGAATACGGATTTACCTCTAATTAGTTGGATATAGTCTTCAACCGACTCCCAAATTGCCGCTTCACGTTCATCTAATCCTTTCGGTTCTATACCAAAAACCGAACATATTTGTTCAATCCATGCGCGCGTACCGTCAGGACCTATAGGGAAGGGAGCACTAACTAACTTGCATTTTCGGCGTCTCATTAAAGTCGTTGCAGTCCGACTTAAAAATGGGTTAACACCGCATACATGTACATCAGGACCAAGAGCCGGTAAATCGCTATATAATTGGGAAGGTAACCAACCAGCAATATCAACCCCTTGCTTTTTGAGTTCTAAAGTAAGTTGTGTTGTTACAGGTGATGGAAGCGAACCAAATAAAACTAATGATTTCTCAGTTTTTGTTTTAACTTGTTTTGGAGGACAACGGTGAGCCATTGCTGCTAAAACAGTATCTTCTCCTTGAGTGAAAGCATAATCTAAACCATTAGCACGTGCTACAACGATAGGAACCCCTACCTCCTGTTCTAGTCTATTGGCCATTCCTTCTAAATCCATTTTAATGATTTCAGTAGTACATGTGCCAATCCATACAATTACACTTGGATTTCGATCTTGCTTAATTTGAAAACATAGTCTTTTCAATTCTTGATAATCATTCAGTTGAGCTGAAATATCCTCTTCTTCTAATTCAGCCATAGCATAACGAGGCTCGGCAAAAATCATTACGCCTAAAGCATTTTGAAGGAAATAACCACAAGTTTTTGTTCCAATAACCAAAAAGAAGCTGTCTTCTATTTTTTGATATAACCAAGAAACACAACTAATTGGGCAAAAAGTATGATAATTTCCTGTTTCACATTCAAAACTAATATCATTTTGTTTTGAAATAGGGTTTGTTAGAGTCATATTGATTTTTTAAATTTAATTACACCATCATAAAATCTAAGTTATTAGCATTATCCTCAACATCACTATCTAAATAATGGCTTGATAATGTTTGAAATAACTCCCGATCATTTAATTCGTGAGGTACCACACCTTCCGGTTTTGTTAAGAATTGATCTGCTAAATTTAGATACGATTCTACGAACTCAAAACAAGAGAAGTCTTCTTCTGCTTTTTCAAAAAGTGTTTTTCCTTCAACACGTGAAACACGTAATTGTTCTAATGGTGAGAAAGTCTCAAGAACTGGCATAGGGCAATTTTTAACATACTCGTCAATTAAATCGCGTTCGGTTGTCCGATTAGCTACTAAACCAGCTAAACGCAATGGGTGGGTACGTGCTTTTTCACGCACAGAAGCAGCAATTCTATTTGCAGCAAACAAAGCATCAAATCCATTATCTGTCCCTATTAAACAATAATCCGCATAATTTAATGGGGCTGCAAAACCACCACATACAACGTCTCCTAAAACATCAAAGATAAT
>Ga0163179_10001197_pt1 | contig 18466 bp, 16 predicted proteins | sample AtlANTMetagenome_FD_109643 | JGI IMG/M metagenome (GOLD analysis project Ga0163179, IMG submission 109643) | Marine eukaryotic phytoplankton communities from the Atlantic Ocean - Atlantic ANT 2 Metagenome | ecosystem: Environmental > Aquatic > Marine > Oceanic | place: North Atlantic Ocean... | reverse complement strand
GCTGTCGCCGCTGCGCTTAAAGCGTCGGAAGAATGGTCGGAAAGTTCACTCACACAACGAACCCAAATCATGTTTCGTTTTCGGGAATTACTTGCCGAACGGACCGACGAACTGGCAAGAGTCATTAGCAGCGAACACGGCAAGGTCGTGTCAGACGCAGCTGGTGAGGTAGCCCGAGGCCTAGAAAACGTCGAGTTTGCCTGCGGAATCGCACATCACCTGAAAGGTGAAATCAACGAGCAAGTATCAGCTGGGATCGAGGTGTACAGCCTCCGCCAACCACTCGGTGTTGTTGCTGGCATCACTCCATTCAACTTCCCGGCCATGGTCCCAGCTTGGATGTTCGCGACTGCTATCGCCTGCGGAAATACTTTTATATGTAAACCATCAGAGAGAGATCCCTCAGCATCAATGCTGATAGCTGAATGGTTCATTGAAGCTGGTCTCCCCCCAGGTGTGTTTTCTGTAGTTAACGGCGACAAAGAAGCCGTAGACGCCTTGATCGATCATCAGGACGTGGATGCCATCAGTTTCGTTGGGTCAACGCCAATAGCTAGCTATGTGTATGAACGTGCAACATCTGCGGGGAAGAGAGTGCAGGCGCTCGGCGGAGCGAAGAACCATATGTTGGTGCTACCTGACGCTGATATTGACATGGCTGCAGATGCAGCCGTAAGTGCAGCATATGGATCTGCTGGTGAACGATGTATGGCTGTAAGCGCTTTAGTAGCTGTGGGATCAGCCGCCGACGAATTAGTAGAGGCGATCTCGCAACGAATCCCAGATGTCAAAGTTGGAGTGGGAACTGAACCCGATGCTGAAATGGGCCCCCTTATCACCGCAGAGCATCGTGACCGAGTCGCCGGCTATGTCGAAAGAGCACAGCAAGCAGGCGCAGTCGCTGTTGTAGATGGAAGTAACGCAGACCTCCCTTCAGAGGGTTTTTTCTACGGGCCCACCCTCTTAGATGAAGTAACCGCTGACATGGAGTGCTACCGGGATGAAATTTTTGGACCTGTTCTGAGCGTCGTACGAGTGGAAACTTTCCAAGAAGCCATGGATCTCATTAACGAAAATCCGTTTGGAAACGGCACTGCCATCTTTACTCGAGACGGGGGAGTGGCACGCCAGTTCCAACATGAAGTTCAAGTAGGTATGGTCGGAATTAACGTCCCAATACCCGTCCCCGTTGCGTACCATTCATTTGGAGGGTGGAAAGCATCTCTCTTTGGCGATACCCACATGTATGGTCCAGAAGGGGTTCGTTTCTACACCCGGGCGAAGGCAATAACTGCTCGATGGCCCGACCCAGCGTCAAGCCAAATAGATTTGGGATTTCCCCAAAACAGTTAAGAATCGAGCTAAGGCTTGCGAAGTATGTGCACCACGCAAACTGCACCGATCCCAACCATATGGGCCATGCCAACTCGGGCATTCGGTTGTTGTCTAGAACCAGCTTCGTTACGTAACTGTCGCACTACCTCGACGACTTGCCCGACGCCGGTAGGCCCAATCGGATGTCCCATAGCTAATAACCCTCCGGAAGGGCTAAACGCGCAGCTACCACCAATATCAAAATCGCCTGATTCGATGCGTGAGGCTGCCTCTCCGGGCTTACAAAGTCCCAAAGCCTCGGCATAGAGCAACTCTTCGATGGCGAAGGCGTCATGGACCTCAAGTACATCGAGGTCCGAAGGTCCAAGACCCGCCTCATGGAATGCAGCTGCGCCGGTCTCCGCTGTTAACGCTGCGTCGATACCGACACCCTCAGCGTAAAGCCCTTCGGTTTTGGTCGCTGAGGCCACAACCTGCATTGCTCGGGAGCGATCAACTCCTAACCGGTTAATTCCATCCTCTGAAGCAATGATGACGGCAGCAGCTCCCTCACCAACAGGGCAACATTGCAACCTTGTTAATGACCCAGAGATTGGCTCAGCTAAGACTTCATCAAGAGTGCGAATCTTTTGCCTTTGAGCGAAAGGATTTTGAGAACCATTCCTATGGTTTTTTACTGCGACCTTGGCTACCTGCTCATCGGTAACAGCATGTAAGTGCATGTACTCCGAAGCAAGCAGAGCGAAGTGAGTGAACGGCACAATCGATCCAGCTTCAAGATTTGCTATGCCAGCTTCACCAGGAGCTGCCCCTAGACCGCCCCGAGGTTTGTCGACGCCCAAGGCGACTACTACGTCCGAGCGGCCTGAAGCCACTTCCAAACATGCCTGAGCCACAGATGAAGATCCAGATGCTGAAGCGTTTTCAACCTGAGTCATAGGGATACCCGTAGCGCCAAGCCTGCTCAGCATTATCCTGCTCGCACCCATTCCCAGCAAAGCGGTCCCTGTGTATGCGGCATCAATGTCCGTCCAATCCACGCCAGCGTCAACTAAGGCCTCGCGAACTGCAGTCAAACCCAACGAAACATATGTTTCATCGCTACGTCGCTGGTATCGGTGTAAACCAATACCAACAACAAAAACTGGTCTTGTCGACAGGAAACCAGGCGCATTCATTGGATAACCCGAAATCGTAAATCGACGATCACGTTGCCAACATCATCTTGATCCTCCGGTACCAAGAACCCCTCAACTGAACTGCCGACAGCAGCGTCATCACCTTCCACTATGGCTTTCACCACTGGACCGCCAACTAAGTCGATAACGGCGACTGTGAACGGTGTCGGCGGCGTAGGTCGATGATGGCGATACACCATGGCTACTGCCCGCACCGATCCGCGCGCTTCTAAATCCCAGCTCTCAAAATTGGAAGCAGGAGATCCACACTTTTCGCAGCCATAAGGATCTGGAGGAAAAGCGATTTGTTCACAACTAATACACCTGTGACCAACAATGATTGGAGGGTTAGTTGGTTTCAGCAAGTGAGGGTGACGAGCTTCAGTAGTCATAAGGCCTTCAAGTTCTAAAACGTAGCTAAGAAATTAGCCGAACAGCAGCAGTAACTGCCGCAGCCGCAACTACCACGAGGAACATCGGCGCGCGTTTCCAACTCAACGCTGCTGCCGCGACAATACCCGCCACCCGAGCATCAAGAACTAGTGCACCTTGGCTGCTCAATGTCTGCAATGCGGTTACAGCACACAGAATAGACAGTGGAACCATTGCCAGCACTTGACGGCTTCGAACGCTGATCCGATTTGGATCGATAAGTGCCATCCCCAGGGCCCGCTGTCCGTAAACACCAACAGCTAATACAGCTACAACTCCCCAAGTCAGCATCAGCTGTTCCCACTCTCGCTACCCCTTAAGGCAAATAAGGCCGGTAGCGCTGCAATAAGAAACGGTAATCCGCCTGGCAGGATTTCAACGAGCCCTAAAGCGATGGCTGCCCCAGAAAAGGCTATGAGTCGAGCACGTTGAGTCGTCAATTGAGGCCGGATAATCGCAATAAACAAAGCGGGAAACATGGCGTCCATGCCTAAAGCCTTGGGATCCGTAACCAGATCTCCTATGACTGCGCCGATCGAGGCGCCGAGCCACCATGGCAGAACCAGCCAAAGTGACATTGCTACATAAACTCTGCGCGCATTTTCGTCCTCTTCCTCTCGATTAGCTAGAGCGATGTTGGGGTCAAACGCAGAAAATGCAGCCACTCCTCGTTTCCACCGCTGTGGCCAGAGTCGTGGAGCCAATGCGGCTGCAAGCACACCGAACCTTGTGGACGTCAACCAACCCGCAGCAACACCTGCAGCAACACTCCCCCCAGCTGCGGTCACCGCCGCGTAAGCCAAAGTCGCGGTGGCTGAGTTGACCAGCAGAGTTGCAGCGATGATGACCCATGTAGGGGTGCCAGCAGTGCTGTGGACAAGCGACACTGTGATCGCAACGGTGAAGTATGTGAACGCGATCGCCCAAGCTTCCCCTACCCGTAACGAAGTGCCATGAGGTATTTGTCGCACGCATAAATGATGCCAGTCCAAGGGCTCCTTGTTCTGGCTAACTTGTAGAACATGTCCGATGTTTCAGATATCGCTCAGTGGTGTCTAGACACGGGACATAAAGACGTGGTTATGCGGACCCGGCGTCCCCACCTTCTCGATGCCCTAACAAATGTCGGCCTCGAAATTATTGAAGAACCATCAGACTTAGTGATGTGGTTGGACGACGAAATAGGAAATTCGGCGCCCTGGCCTTACTGCTCAGCTTCATGTGAACTTCTTATTGAAGGATGTTTGCCCGTGGAACGAGGGGTGCACGCGATTGCGGTAGAAACTGACAGAGCAGTCATTCTTAGTACTGATGGCACTGAATACCGACGAGTTGAATTCACCGAAAGTGGATCCCTAACCGCAAATATCCAGCCAATTGCGATTGACATTCTTGACGAGTCGGCACGCTTAGCTGGATTCACTCTCATCAGCAGGTGGATTGATTGGTCAATGGAAACAGCTTTAGGAAGTGAGCCTTGCCACTTGTCACTGTTTCGTAACTTCTAAAAGGGAACCAAATAGCTCTGCCAATTGTTGTAAGAGAAATCACTATGGCAGGGGACCCTCTGTGAAAAATGTTTTCGCTGCGTTGACATGTTCACTATTGATGAGTGCATGCACTGGAGATGGATGGGGAAACGCGTCTGACCCAGACCAGTCAGTTGCACTGCCTACCTCTCAGATTCAACTGGCGTCCGCCTTGACACCTTTCGAATCATGTGGCCCATTCCTTCGCCACATCAAAGACAACGCGCTCAACATGGTTAGCGCATGGGGTGTCGCAGGTAGCTATTTCCCAGCCGTGATGGAAGGTGAAATGTTGCGCGACGCAGTGCCAGAAACGATGGCCTTGGATTCAAAGTCATCTTCCCAAACTCAATACAGCACCACCAATATTCAAGAAGCTGGCGTTGATGAACCCGACATTATAAAAACTGACGGTCAACGAATTGTTGCCTTGGTCGAGAACAGGCTCCACGTTCTCAAGGCAACCAGTGGAGAACTTCGCCAATCAGGCGAACTACGGTTCCCAAACTTTTGGGCCCAAGATATGTTTTTGCTTGGCGATCGGGTTGTTGTATTTGGTCAAATGGCCGAAACAACAACACCACTTCTACGGTCACAAAAACTGGCACCAAGTTGGCGTAGCCCGATCACCACCCTCATCAGTGTTGACATAGGTAAGGCTGTTCCTCAGATCACTAGTCGTTTACATATTGACGGGCGCTACATAAGCAGTCGATTGGTAGGCAACTCTGCGCGAATTGTGATTCAAAGCAGTCAAACGGGCATCGAATGGGTTTATCCGACAGGGTCAGGATTAAAAGCCGAGAGGGAAGCTGAACAAAAAAACCGGCAGCTAATTGAAGAATCCGTAATCGAAAACTGGGTGCCATGGTTTGTTGCGGAGACTAGTGACGGTGCACCTCTCGAAGAAGGAATTTTGACTTCTTGTGATCGCATCTACCACCCTCCTTCAAACAGTGGCCTCCAGATGTTGAACATTGTCACTGTTGACCTGGGCGCAGAGCTATTCGAAGATCAAATAGCCAGTACCTCCGTTCTTGCTGACGGCGAAACTGTTTACTCATCAAAAGAGAACCTGTATGTGGCCACGACCGAATGGGTAGACGAACGAAAACTGCTAACAGATCGACAAACAAATTCGGAGCGCCCAAAGGTAAGTACCCGGATTCACAAGTTCGATATCAGTGATCCCATCAGTACCTTCTATCGGAGTTCCGGACAGGTAACTGGAACTGTTCTTAACCAATACTCAATGTCAGAATTTGAAGGACACCTGCGTGTAGCGACTACCGATCATGGTTGGTGGACCCAACAGCAAGACGCGATCAGCGAAAGTTATGTAACCGTTCTCAAAGACATCGATGGCGAATTGGCTGAGATAGGGCGCGTTGGCAACCTCGGCAAAGGAGAGAGAATCTATGCAGTTAGATTTCTCGGAGACCTCGCCGCAGTTGTAACTTTCCGCCAAACCGATCCGCTTTACACCATTGACCTGTCAGAGCCGCAGTCTCCGAAAGTTCTTGGAGAGCTCAAGATCATGGGTTACTCGGCGTATCTTCACCCTGTTACGGAAAAACTCCTGATAGGGGTTGGGCAAGATGCATTGGAGACCGGGCAAACTTTAGGGACCCAAGTCTCGTTGTTTGATATCAGCGATCTTTCAAAACCGACCCGGATCGACCAATGGCGACTTCCCGGCGGGAGTAGCGAAACTGAGCACAACGCCCGGGCGTTTTTGCATTGGTCGGCTGAAAATCTTTTCGTAATACCTGTCGTAACTCACCAGCTAGCAAACCCTGACGAGGATCCATTTGTAGGGGCAGTGGCGTTAGAACTCAATGGACGATCATTGGATGAACGCGGCCGCATTAGCCACTTGAAATCTGATCCGAAAGTGACATGTCAAAGATGGATTGAAGAACGCGAAGACGAAAGAGAAGTCGAAAGACACCACTGCTGGCCGGACTTCGACTGGCGAGGGACTGTTCAACGGTCACTAATCATTGATGATCAGATCTACACCCTCTCCTCGCTTGGCGTGCAGAGCAGCGACCTGAAGAGCATGAAACCACTCGATTTTTTAGCCTTTTGAGGCGCTCAAAATGTCACGCGATATGTGAATCAAAAAACAAATCGATGAGTCAACCCTAATCAGTTATCCATTGAGCGCTCGCGTGCGCAATAGTGGTGGCATGACCGAAGTCATATGGGATGAGGCACCCAGTCTGCAAAGCCCACTATTAGTAGTTGCTTTTGAAGGTTGGTTCGATGCTGGGGAATGCGCGACCGGCGCCATCCAGTGGATGGTCGACCATTACGCGGCGAGGAGAGTTGCTCGAATAGATCCAGAAGAGTTCTTCGACTTCCAAGAAAATCGACCTCTCGTGGAGATTGGTGACGATGGAGAACGACGGATCAAATGGCCATCTCTAGATGCACACGTGATCGAAAATGACTCCCCTCATGACCTAGTGCTTCTTTCAGGACTTGAACCGCGCATGCGGTGGCGAACATTTTGTGACTCAGTCGTTGAAATCGCACAGGACACACGCTGTGAAATGGTGGTGACCCTTGGAGCTATGGTCGCCGGAATCCCGCACTCACGCCCCTCAGCCGTCAAAGGCAGCGCTGCTAGCGCTGAGCTTGCACTGAGACTCGGGCTTGACAGGCCGAGCTATCAGGGCCCAACCGGCATAATCGGCACTCTGCACGACGCATTAGACAGGGCAGACCTTCCAGTCATTTCCCTCCGTGTAGGAGTCCCGCATTATGTAGCAGGTCCCCCAAATCCGAAGGGAACAAGAGCCCTCCTCGCCGAATTTGAAAAAGTCACAGGGGTACCAACCGGATACAGCGACCTAGAGGCCAGTGTCCTGGAATGGGAACAACGAGTTAGTGACGCCGTTGAACAAGACTCTGAAATTATCGGATATGTCAGACAGCTAGAGGAAGAAGCTGACCGAACCGATGAAACGGATCTGCCATCGGGTGACGACCTTGCTGCCGAATTTCAAAAATTCTTACGCGAAGAACGAGATGAATAGGGACAAGGTCGGATCAGGCTATTTTGTTGGCTTGTTGACGTAACATTTGGTCAGCCAATACCAAACAGACCATTGCCTCCACCATTGGAACAGCGCGAGGAAGAACGCATGGGTCATGTCTTCCTTTGGCCGCCAAAGTCACTGCCTCATTTTCTTGATTTACAGTTTGTTGGGGCGATGCAATTGTTGCCGTTGGCTTGAATGCAACTCTGAGTACGAGATCTTCCCCATTGCTGATGCCACCTTGCACTCCACCGCTGTTGTTAGTCGATGTAGCAGGACGACCCTCCGATCCTGGAATGAAAGGGTCGTTGTGGTCGCGGCCAGTCAATAACGTTCCCGCGAACCCGCTACCTATTTCAAAGCCTTTTGCAGCAGGAAGCGACATCAAAGCCTTAGCTAATTCGGCGTCAAGTTTGTCGAACACAGGCTCACCTAGACCAACCGCCATATTTCTAGCAACACAGGTCACGACCCCTCCCAGCGAGTTGCCATCCTTTCGAGCTGCCTCTATTGCTGCAGTCATCGACGCAGCGGCTTGTGGGTCAGGGCACCTCGTAGGATCGGCTTCAACATCGTCACGACAAACTGCCCCACTGTCTACATGCGCCTCAATGTTTTGCACTGAACTCACCCAACCGACGACCTCGATTCCGGCCATCAATTGGATCACTTTGCGTGCTACTGCTCCACCCGCAACACGACCAATGGTTTCGCGAGCTGATGCTCGCCCCCCGCCCTGCCAATTTCTGATTCCGTACTTTGCTTCAGTTGTCCAGTCCGCGTGGCTTGGTCTGTAAGTGTCTTTCATTTCCTCGTAAGCGCCGGATCGGGCATCCTGATTGCGTACGAGCATCCCGATGGAAGATCCCAACGTCCGACCTTCAAACAAACCGCTGAAGATTTCTACCTGATCATCCTCTTTGCGTTGGGTCACGAGACGACTTTGGCCTGGACGCCGACGATCGAGTTCCACTTGGATGTCGCTCGCGTCAAGTTCAAGACGGGGAGGGCACCCGTCGATCACGACTCCAACGCCCCCTCCATGGGACTCGCCGAAAGTAGTAATACGAAATTGTTCACCAAAGGTGTTACCGGCCATATCACTGAGAGTAGAGGTCGCGAGGCCTCACTCACCAAGAGATTTTTGAAGTAGTGCTAGTTGAACAGTGAATACAGGCAATGATTATCAGAATGGAACTTATAGACGCGATGCTGGTAGTTGGTGCGGGAGCGGTCGCAGGAGTAGTTAACGCGATGGCAGGTGGCGGCTCCCTTCTAACCGTTGCTCTCCTCAACGTCTTTGTTGGCTTGCCCGGACTGGTTGCTAATGGAACAAACAGATTTGGCGTATTGATACAAAATGCTTCATCGGTACTCAGTTACCGAAAACAAGGTATTCGAGGATTCAACAGAGCTGTTGCCATCATTTTTCCGGTGACTATCGGATCGTTGTTTGGGTCGCTGCTTGTTTCGAGCATCACAGATGAAACCTTTGAACGAATCTTTGGCATTCTCATGGTTCCGCTGCTGTTAGTGAGCTTGCGGCCACCCAAAAGTTCCGGATCTGAGATCACCTGGCACCCTGCCTTAACGACCTTAATCTTCTTTGGGATTGGACTTTATGGAGGTGCCTTTCAGGCCGGGGTCGGCTTGCTCATTGTTGTTGCGTTATCAAAGTCTGGTCTGGATTTAGTCAATGCAAACGCAGTCAAAGTGGTCGTGATTTTTATCCTTACGGCGATAGCGCTACCCGTCTTCATTTTCAGAGGCCAGGTCGACTGGGGCTTCGCAGTGGTCCTGGCTTTCGGGTTTGCAATAGGTGGCTGGATAGGCGCGCGAATTGCAGTCCGAGGCGGAGAAAAAATAATTCGTCCTGTGTTGGTCGCGGCTGTTGTAGCTCTCGCTGGTCGAATGATCGGACTTTATTGATCGGTTCGACGTAGCCTTTCTTCGTGATCTTTGATCTAAACCTTGACCGGGTGCGTAATCGGCCCGGTATTAAATGGGAACGCCACGGTAACGATGTCTTGTCTGCATGGGTTGCAGATATGGATGTCGAAGTCCCCGACTTCATTAAAGAAGCGGTTATCGAAAGAATTGAGGTAGGTGGACTTGGCTACGGCTTTTATGACGAGCCAATTCCGGTGTTAGAAGCGTTCAAATCTCGAATGGACACTGCTTTTGGTTGGAGTATCGACACAGAAGATGTGATGAGAGTCCATGACGTCATACAAGGGTTGGAATGGGTTCTCCATACCTTGACGCCACCAGGGTCAGAGATTGTGGTGCAAACCCCGGTCTATCCACCTTTCTATTCCAGCGTCGAAGGCACTGGCCGAAATTGGGTAGCAAATCCGTTGCTGGAAAATGAAGAGGGGTGGGCACTGGACTTCGACCATTTGGCTGAGGTCGCGGCGCGAGACAACGTCTCAGCCTTGCTGCTATGCCACCCCCATAATCCGTGCGGTTATGTAATGACCTCAGCGGACTTAGCCCAAATCATCGAGATAGCTGAACTAAATAACCTCTTAGTGATCTCTGACGAAATTCACTGTGACTTGGTGTACTCCCCTCACAAACACGTCCCAACCGCATCAATAAGCGAACTAGCGGCACAGCGAACCGTGACCCTGACGGCCGCGACCAAAACTTTCAACATGGCTGGGCTGAGAATGGCATTCATACACAGCTCATCGCGCCAGTATTCGCCTCAACTCAAGGAAATTCGGCCGCGAATGATTGGCGGTATAAATGGGCTAGGACAAGTCGCTACTGCCGCCGGCTGGGAAAAAGGCGATGCTTGGATAGCCGAACTCGTTGAAGGACTTGACCACAATCGCCATTTGTTAGCTGAAATGTTGTCAGAACATCTTCCGCAGATTCGATATCGCCCTCCACAAGCTACCTATCTCTCTTGGTTGGACTGCCGCGACTTAGGGCTCGGAGATAACCCTGCAGAGATTTTTATGTCGCGAGGCAAAGTTGCCCTTAACTCAGGACTGGACTTTGGCGTTGAGGGAACGGGTTATGTTCGACTGAATTTCGCGACCTCTCCTGAAATGCTTGCCATGATCGTCGAACGGATGGCTTCAGCTGTTTAATCGTCAACAGGTCCCAAGTCCTCAGCCTGTCCCTTTCGGGAGTGTCTGCGCAGAACGAGCGGATAACCGACTATCCCAACAGCGAAAAATAGAAACCACTGCACTGCGTAACCCAAATGAGGCCCAAGATTAGTTGGCGGAGGCTCGAGCGGAAAAGCGTCGACTAGTTCAGGTTCGCTAGCAATTAATTCAACATAAACGGGTGCTAATGGGTAGGACACTTGTTGGCCTATCCGACTGACATCAGTTCTAGCTAACGAGGTAAGGACACCAGTCGAGGCGTCTCGTGCCCCAATTGCCCCTCTTTTTTGGCTGAGCCTCACTCGACCTGTAAGCGACACATCTCCCAGCGGTAACTCAAATTTGTAAGTGTCGCATGAGCTTTGAGGAAGCCACCCGACAGTCACAAGAGTTGCGCGCGAAACATCGCTAACCAGAGGGACCGCTAAATGGCAGCCCGCTGCTTCTTTGTGGCTTCTGTTGCGTATCAATACCGCATCGTCTTCAGACCATAAGCCCTCCAATTGCACCAACCGAAATTCGATATCGCTGTTAGCGCTAAAAAGGTCATCCGCGGTAAGAAACTGATCGTTAGACCGATCTAAAACGCTGCTGTTGCGTTCGCTTCTTGCTTGATGCCTCCCGAACTGCCAAACACCTGCGCACATAAAAGCGGTGAGCAACAGCAATGTCAGAAGGTGCGCCACTATCCATTTAGGTTCACGAAGGAAGCGGTACATCAGTTGCACGCTAGTCCGCGACGTAGACTCACCCGCCGTGTACAGCCGTTACATTTCCGTGGCCATAATTGCGCTGCTTGTCGCCCTAACTGTTGCGTGCGCAGGACCTGAAGCTGAGAAGGCAATCTTCGTGGCTCGTGAAACAACTGCCGTAAAAGCCGAGCAAACAGATAGGAAGGTGGCTGCACCTGCCACGAGTGAACTGAAACCATCCGATCAGCAAACCGATGCAACCCCGACCACAGATGTTTCAACTCCAAGCGTTACAACGACAACTCTCGAGTTACGACCATGGACGCTGCTTGCGGGCGGCGATGTGCTTCTTGATCGCACTGAACCGGAAGGTATTGATCCGTTTCTTAAAGTAGAACCTGACCTCGCCTCAGCAGAAGTGGCGATTGTGAATCTCGAAATGGCGATTACGGAACGTGGAGAACCTTATGACAAGGAATTCGTTTTTCGAGCGCCTGGATCAGCCGCATTAACTCTCGCCGGAGCTGGCATAGATGTGGTTTCTTTAGCTAATAATCACATACTTGATTACGGCTCGATAGGGCTTGCTGACACGATTTCAGTGCTTGACGAGGTTGGAATTTTGCGACCTGGGGCGGGCTCTAATAACGCTGAGGCCTACGCACCGCGAGTTATGACTTTAGATAACGGTGTTCGCGTAGCATTTGTTTCCGCAACAGCGGTTGTCCCAGGGGGCTTTGCCTCAACAGCTGAGCGGCCCGGGGTTGCTGATGCAAAATGGGCGATTCCCCGTGTCCTAGCTGCTGTACGAGCAGCAGCAGCGGGCAATGACGTAGTTGTCGTGAGCGTGCATTGGGGAATCGAACGTGAAACCTGTCCCAATGAAGACCAGCGAAAGTTGGCTGCTGAGCTAATCGAAGCAGGAGCGAGTTTGATTCTTGGACATCATCCTCACGTCTTGCAACCAATAGAGACTTTTGATCGCAGCGTTATTGCATACTCACTCGGCAATTTCGCTTGGCATCCGCGATACGGCATAACGGGCGACACCGGTGTTTTGGAAATAATGTTCGACGGCCCCTACATAGAGGGTTATCGGTTCCATCCCCATGTATTGGATTACCAAGGAGGGGCAACTCCCATTTCGAGTGGTGAGCGGTACGACCGTATTGTTGATGTCATTGAGGGAAGATGCGAGCAACATGACCCCGAGCCACCGACGACTACAGAAGCGTTGGGCGATGGCGCCATAGATTCAACGCCTTCAACCACAGCAGGCTGAACTCACAAAATTTGAACAGGTTCAATCAAATCTGCCGGTTCGAACCCAAGAACTTGCCCCAAAAACGAAAGCTCCAAATTTAAAGCACGAGATATTGTTTCAGCTTTGCGGAAGCCATGACTTTCACCCTCAAACAGAACATATGAGTGCGGGATCTTGGCACTCGTTAGAGCTTCTACCAGTTGTTCAGCTTGAGACGGAGGAACAACTGGATCCTCTGAACCTTGCAAAACGATCATCGGTGTTGACAATCGGTGGGTGTGATGAATTGGGGAACGCTCCACATAGATAGCTTCTTCTGCAGGCCACTCACCGACTAGGGAATCGAGATATCGAGCCTCAAATTTGTGTGTATCTCGAGCCAAAGTAGCGAGGTCAGCTACCCCATATCGCGAAATTCCTGCTGCAAAGAGGTTGCTCATTGTTAACGCGCACAGCGTCGTGAAGCCGCCAGCTGATCCTCCTTTTATTGTCAGCCGTTCGGTATCAACCAACTGGTTGTCAGCGAGATGTTGGGCGGTGGCGATGCAGTCCTCAGTATCAGCAACTCCCCATTGTCCCCGCAACATGTTTCTGTACGTTGTGCCAAACCCAGTGCTTCCCCGGTAGTTGACATCCACTACAGCGATACCTCGGTTCGTCCAATACTGAATAGCAGGGTCGAACGAAGATCTTGCCGACCCGGTTGGGCCGCCATGGCTGAGGACTATAAGAGGCGGTAATTCTGAGGAACAGATATGAGTCGAGCTTTTTGGAGCGAAATGGAAAGCGTGAGTAACGCGACCCGATGGGCCCGGTACCTCAATGGCTTCGGGGATCGAAATGTCCTCCCGAGCCAGAGGTAGTGGGCGGGAGGCACTTAGTTGTTCACATACGCCGTTACTGTCTATCGCTTGAACAGCAGCTGTCGTTTCCCAGCTAGCTGCAACTGTGATTGCCCGCCCGTCAGCCAAGGTGTCTAGGCCGTTGAATTCGGTCAAAGCACAATTGGTTTCGGTTAGGACTGAATCAACGATTCGCCCTAAGTGGCCCACCCCTTGATCAACCCAACTGCACCAGATTGCATCGTTTGTCCACGCATAGCTTCTTTGACCAAAAACCCATCCGGGGACACCGAATTCGACTGAGTCCTGAACAACTGGCTTAGACGAGTTGCTGCTTAGGTCAACCTCGTGAATATTCCACCAACCCGTCGCATCGCTAATGATGTGAAGTCGACCATCAGGTGAAAATTGGGGTTGTTGTAATGCGGGACCGTCGAGTACCACTCGGTGTCCGGCCCATCCCGAGTTCTGTCGTTGTGCAATATGAAGACGGACATGGTCCCATGGCATCGATGGATGATCCCAAGACAGATACGCCAGCAATTTTCCGTCAGGAGAAATTGTTGGTGAAGAATAGAAATCTGCTCCTGATGCGACTTCGTTAATCGTCCCAGCAGTGTTCACTGTCGCTAAGAGGTTTTCAGGATGCGCATGACTTTCCCGGTGTCGTTCAACAACCCAGATGGTGTCGCCGCTATCAGGAACAGTGACTCCATTTGAATAACGCAGGCCTTTAGAGATAGATGGTTCTGGGGTTACTGGACGGAAGTCATCGTTGAGTAACCACAACCGTTGGTCATCAAAATTTGAAAGCCAAATACCATCTTCAGTTGGAAGCCAGGAACCACCGCCATATTCGTGGACCAATGTCCGCACATTGAGGTCATCTGGCCCCAGGGTAAGAACATTCACACCATCAAACTTGACTAGTGCCGTACGTCCCGATTCTTCGGGCCTACCTTCTAGCCAAAGCACTTCGTCTTTAAAAACACGCGGCTCAGAGAGACGTTTGGCGCCCTTCGCGAGCTCTTGGGAACTGAGTTCAGATACCCAACTGCCATATGGTTGATCCTGTTTCAAAATAACCTCAAGAATGCTCTGAATATGACCTAATTAAAGCTAGCTGTTGGGTATGATCTGCACTGAAGTATTTGGGACTCGAACTTCTCTGGACGTTCGATTAAAAATCAAACTGGCGTGAACCTTTACGGTTAACGCGCGGGATTCGCTCCGGGTTTCCCACCAATCCGCGAGCGTTCCGTGAACCGAGGGAGTACCCACCGACTCCCTCGGTTCACATCTTTTTGGTGAGGTTCAATCGTTGTCGAGGTCAGTAACGATTCTTTCAACCTCATGTTGTGTGGTTTCGAGGCGTTCTCTGCACCACTCGATTAGTTCTGAGGCGCGCTCGAGATCAACTGTGAGAGAGTCAATATTTACGTCGTCACCGTCGAGCTTTCTTAGGATTTCTTCTAATTCTCGTGTAGCGGTCTGGAACGTAAGATCTGGATCAGTCATGTGTTGTCCTTGGGGTTGCGGGGTGTTGAGTCTGTGACTGTGCTTGTGATGCGGGAAGTAGCTGTTTCGGTATAGATCGTGACGCCAGAGGAGATCACATTTCGAATTACTTCTCCGTCTTCGTTTCGCGTAATTGAAAAGCCTCGTGCCAGGATCCGGTTCGGATCAAGAGCCTGAAGTAGGTCAAAAGTTCGGTTGCATCTCTCAAGATTGCGATCAATTGCCTTCAGAGAAAGGTCGCGGAGACGACCGCTGGCAGCATCCAACTGGCTGTTTTTGACATCAAGTATTCGGCGCGCCCGGTCGTTAATAGAGCGAGCTGCAGAAGAAATAAACGCTGCGGCACGGTCGTGACAGCTATTTGCGAGATTGACAATCTGCCGAGCGGAGTTACTTAGGTTCTGATCGAATGCAGCAACAGATTGCACTAATGCTGCGGCACAAGCAGTCGGTGTCTTGAAAGCCGTGTGAGCTACTTCATCTACTATTGATCGGTCGATTTCGTGCCCTATGCCAGAAAAGACTGGAATCCCTGCGAGGGCTACCGCTCTAGCGACATTTTCGAGATCGAACGCGAGTAGATCGGTTCGAGCCCCTCCGCCCCTCACAACTGCAATTACGTCTACGTCGCTGTTGGCCAATGTTTCAATCGCAGCTATCAAACTGACGTCTGCCTCAGCTCCCTGAACGGCGGAATGTGCGAGAGAAATTTTGAATGGGTAACGACTGGAAGAGATCTCGTTTACAAAATCGTTGTATGCGGCACTCCCATCTGAAGTAATTAGCCCAATGTTGAGAGGAACGAGACTCAACTGGAGAGAGTGATTGGTTTCTAAAAGGCCATCTTTCGATAGTGACTGTAAGACTCGTTCTCTGTCGATCGACAACTGACCCAACGTGTGATGAGGGTCAATTGCCGTCATCGTCATTTGCACACGGCCTTGCGGGGCATAGAAAGATAATTCGCCCCTTATCCGAACCTTTATCCCCTCCGTTAAAGGACCAGCATCAGCGCGATTCAACACTGATTCCACTCCTTTTCGTCTTCCTTTCCACAAAGCGACCGACATCTTGTCGACTTGGTTGCCACTGTCGTCTGGTTCGATCAGATCGAAATAAACGTGTCCCGAAGAATGGAACTTGAGGCTGCTAATTTCACCTTCGAGCCAAATCTCGTGAGGAAATACAGCTGTAAAAGTATCCCTGATGGCTTCGCAGAGATCGCCGACAGACCATGTATGTGTTTCCGTCACCTTGGTTAATCCTTAAATTGCGAAGAAGGTTTCAGTCATAATCGCGCGAATATCGATTCGAATAGTTAACGAAACTAGTTGAACAAAATCTGAGGCGGTGCTTACGCCAGATGACACCAGAACGGAAGAGTAACGCAGCTACTGGTAGTAGCCGCAGAAGACGGTTGATGGTGGTGGCTTCACCGAAGGGTAGGATCGGAAACGGAAGGTTGCCAGAGCGGACGAATGGGGCGGCCTCGAAAGCCGTTGTGGCCTCCGGGTCACCGTGGGTTCGAATCCCACACCTTCCGCCATTTCGATTGTGATGTGGCTGTGGCGTTTAAAACGTCAACGCCGCTCGGCGAAAAAGCGGCTTAGGATTTCACCGCTCTCAGCAGCCAATATGCCACTAGTTACTTTTGCTTGGTGGTTCAATCGAGGGTCGTCCATCAGGTTGTACAGCGTTTCAGCTGCTCCAGCTTTAGGATCGTGAGCACCAAAAATTAGGCGAGAAATTCGAGCGTTGAGTGCGGCTCCTGCACACATTGGGCATGGCTCTAAAGTTGTTACGAGCGTCGCGCCATCGAGGTGCCACGTTCCCACGTGAGATGCAGCGTCTCTCAAGGCAAGAATTTCAGCGTGTGCGGTTGGGTCCCCAGTCAATTGGCGTTCGTTGTGGCGAGAAGCGATGACCACATCGTCAACTATCACTAATGCACCCACGGGTACATCTTCGTGTTGGATTGCTTTCTCTGCTTCGAGCAGGGCAAGACGCATAACTTCATCGTCGGTCATGGCGGAGAGTGTGGGATTCGAACCCACGGAGGCCGGTTAGACCTCACACGCTTTCCAAGCGAGCCCATTCGTCCGCTCTGGCAACTCTCCTCGATCATCGTCTCACGAGGCGGCCAGGTGATCTGCGGCACACAGCGGAAACCGCTGAGAGCTGCTGCCTTCCGGCCCTGACTCGATTCACGGGCCACTGTTGCACAGGACCCGGCCGCCACGTGAAACGATGATGCGCTCTTAGGGTACTTGCCCCTAAGCGCAGCGGCACACAAGTAGCATCAGCGGTTAATGGTTTACCAGTCTTTGTACCGACGTTTTCGCCCACAAACTTTTAGAGAAGTAATTGGACAAGATCATTTAGTAGCAGCTCTTCGCAACGCAGTTGTTGAAGAAAGAGTCGGCCATGCTTACTTGCTCAGTGGTCCTCGTGGGACAGGTAAGACATCTACGGCGCGGATACTTGCGAAAGCCTTGAATTGTATTGATTTATCTGGCGACGGTGAGCCGTGTGGAAGGTGCGACAGCTGCGCAAACTTTGAGGCGGGTAATTCGATGGATCTCGTCGAATTAGATGCAGCGTCAAATAACAACGTCGCGAATATTCGCGAAATCACTGCTAACGCAGCTTTAGGTAGCCCAGGGAAGCGAAAAATTTATTTGCTCGACGAAGTCCATATGCTTACGGCTGCTGCTTCTAACGCGCTTTTGAAGACTCTGGAAGAACCGCCCGACCATGTAATTTTTGTTCTTGCGACTACAGACCCACAAAAGGTTTTGCCAACGATTCGTAGTAGAACTCAACACGTTGAGCTGACGTTGGTTGCTCCGGAACTGCTTCGCCTCCACGTAGAGCAAATTGCCAAACAAGCTGAATTAGAGATCGACTCAGCCGCTATCGAATATGTAGTTGAACAGGGCTCCGGTTCTGTTCGGGACACGCTTTCGGCACTAGATCAAGTTGTCACAGCCGGAGGAATTCCAGAACATCGAGGTTCGGTGGATGCGCTGGTGAACGCGATTGTTGCTCAAGATCTGACTGATTCGATGACAGCTATCGCCGAAACTGTTGCTGCGGGTGTCGACCCGAAAGACTTGGCTTACAGGACAACACGAAAACTGAGAGATGTTTTTCTGGCTGGTGCCGGCGTTAACTCAGGTGAAGCGACGCTCGAAGAGCTACCAGAACTCGCTGAAAAAGCTGGTGAGATGGGTAGAGCGGTCAACGTCCGAGCTTTAGAGCTTTTAGGCCAGGCGCTTGTCGACATGCGACAGGCACCAGATCCGCGCCTTGTTTTGGATTTAGCCTTAGTCCGGCTTTTCGCAGGAACATCAGATCCCCATCCTGTGCAGCGATCCGCTAGACCATCGGGCCAAACACAATCGAGCAGCGAGCGGCCCGCGGCACAAGCTCGAGCGGTGCTGGCGTCGGCGCAAAGTACCGGTGACGGAGAAGTCGTCGCAGCCAGTTCTGATAGTTCTTCGGTTG